>Ga0256829_1000196_pt1 | contig 74124 bp, 73 predicted proteins | sample 131447metaG_FD_185979 | JGI IMG/M metagenome (GOLD analysis project Ga0256829, IMG submission 185979) | Hydrothermal vent microbial communities from Lau Basin, Pacific Ocean - 131-447 | ecosystem: Environmental > Aquatic > Marine > Hydrothermal vents | place: Pacific Ocean: Lau Basin | collected...
TGAGGCTTAATTCGTACAACGCTCAAAACGGGCACACCATCTTGAATTTGAATACTTAGAATGTCTCCGGGGTAAATTAGGTGAGGATCATTTAATTGAGTGTTTCTGCGCCATAGTTCAGGCCATTGCCAAGGGTGGGCAAGAAATTGACTGGCAATATCCCACAAGGTATCACCCTTCTTAACGGTATAAGTACGTGGCGCATCTTCGTTAATTTCTACACTAGCATTGACATAAAATGTTCCACTCAGCAGAACCACTGTGCAAAGCATTCGAAGAATGAATTTCGCCATAACACGCCCTTATCGTTATTTGTAATGGTAGTTCAAAGACAGCTTCTTTCCATTTGTACAGTTAATTCAATTAAAGCAATCGAATAACACATTTTAAAAAACTGCACCTAACCCCTCTATATACGTTAGAATAGTAACCTAAGAGGCGCTGTAAATAGTGCTGACAATCAGATCGTATATCTTTTTATACTGAGAAAAAGTGAAGTAAACGAAACATGGCCATTTTAGACGTACTAAGTTTTCCTGACGAACGCCTTCGAACGGTGGCGGAACCAGTAGAGTCAGTCAACGACGAAATAAAACAACTTGTATCAGACATGTTCGAAACCATGAAAGATGAAAATGGTATCGGGCTGGCGGCTACACAAGTGAACCGACACGTTCAAGTAGTCGTTATGGATGTATCGGAAGAGCAAAACGAACCTCGCGTGTTTATTAATCCAAAGATTACCGCCCGTGATGGTATGACGATCAGTGAAGAAGGCTGCTTATCGGTACCGGGTAACTACGCTAAAGTTGAACGTGCCGAAACAATTACCGTTGAAGCCCTAGATGAGAACGGCGAAAAATTCTCGTTGGACGCAGAAGGTCTTTTGGCAATTTGTATTCAGCATGAGTTGGACCACCTTAAAGGTAAGCTTTTTATTGATTACCTTTCGCCATTGAAACGCCAACGTATTCGTAAAAAGCTAGAAAAAGAAGCACGCCTCGCTGCGCGCGCGTAAGGAATTTCGTGTCTACGCCACTTCGTATTATTTTTGCCGGTACGCCGGACTTTGCAGCGCAGCATCTTGCTGCGCTTCTCGATTCTGATCACGAGATCATTGCTGTTTACACTCAACCTGATCGCCCAGCAGGTCGCGGCAAAAAGCTCACGCCTAGTGCGGTAAAGGTGCTAGCGCTGGAAAACGATCTTCCCGTTTTTCAACCTCAATCGTTAAAAGATGAAGCCGCACAACAAACCCTTGCAGACCTTAATGCTGACGTCATGATTGTTGTTGCTTATGGGTTATTGCTTCCGCTTGCAGTGCTAAATGCGCCCCGTTTGGGTTGTATTAATGTACACGGGTCGATTTTGCCTAAATGGCGTGGTGCAGCACCCATTCAACGCTCGCTTTGGGCGGGTGACACAGAAACCGGTGTTACCATCATGCAGATGGATGGAGGTCTTGATACGGGTGACATGCTGGCTATTGAAACCTTACCTATTACCTCAGAAGACACCAGTGCAACACTGTATGAAAAGCTAGCGGCATTGGGGCCTAAATCACTGATTACTGCGCTAAGTAAATTGGAAAGTATTCAACCTCAAAAACAAGACGATGCTTTGGCTACCTATGCTAAAAAGCTGTCAAAAGAGGAAGCCAAAGTCAACTGGAATAGTAGCGCTGAACAAATAGCGCGAAACATTCGAGCGTTTAACCCTTGGCCTGTAGCATGGACGCAAGTAGAAGATCACAACATTAAGTTATGGTCTGCAACGGTAGTACCACTTAACCAAAAAGCAGTTCCGGGTACCATTGTTCAAGCAGACAAAAATGGCATAGTCGTAGCTACAGGTAACCAGGGCCTTTGCATCACTTCACTGCAAATTCCTGGTAAAAAAGCACTGTCGGCGGCTGATGTCATCAATGCACGTAAGTCGTGGTTTGAAGTTGGCAGTGTTATCGCGAGTGCGGCAGACTCGTGAAGCCGCTTCCATTACCCAAACAAAAAAACCTTCGGGCAGATTGCGCGTGGGTAGTTTATCAGGTGTTAGAACAGGGTAAATCGGCTCGCGATTGTCTTGAAAAAGTACAACGTCGCCATAACCAGCGAGACAACGCTTGGCTTCAAGAAATGTCTCTTGGGATAATGCGTAAACTGCCCATTTTGCAGCATTGGTTACGTGCATTGCTTGATCGCCCCCTTAAAGGCAATAAGAAGGTTATTGAACATCTAATTCTAGTGGGATTCTATCAGTTGGCATTTTCGCGAGTCAGTGCTCATGCAGCGGTAGGCGAAACAGTAAACGCAGCCCCTTATTTAGGCGGAGGTGGCCTTAAAGGTCTGGTCAACGCTCTGCTAAGAAACTTTCAACGTGAAGCACTGGCTGACAAACCCATAAACAACCCTATTATCGAAAGTGGATTTCCTAAATGGTTATACAAAGCTATAGACAGTGCGTATCCCGATAATGGTCTGCAAGTAAGAGAAGCTTCAAATGGTATGGGCCCGTTATGGCTTCGAGTGAATCAACAACAAACTGACTTCACCACCTTTTGTAATGCTTTAGACAAGTTGGATATTCCCTACACCACCAGCGAACAACATCCTAGCGCGATTATTTTGCAAAAGCGGGAAGACATTACGTCACTACCCGGCTTTGAAAAAGGATGGTTTGCGGTACAAGATGGCGCTGCACAATTGGCCGCAGCTTACTTAGGTGCAAAAGCTGGTGAACGAGTGCTGGATTGTTGCTGTGCGCCCGGCGGTAAGACGGGCCATGTATTAGAGCTCACTCCAGACCTTGAAACCTGTATTGCCCTCGACTTTGACGAAAAACGCTTACAACGGGTCAGTGAAAATATGACAAGGCTCAAGCATACTCCTGTGATTATTCACGGAGATGCCTCTCAACCTGCCGAATGGTGGGATGGGCAAGCCTTTGACCGTATTTTGTTAGACGCTCCCTGCTCTGCCACCGGCGTGATTCGTCGACACCCAGACATTCGCTGGTTACGAAAATCTTCAGACATTGACGCACTAAAGCTGCTGCAAGCCAAAATATTAGAAGCCCTGTGGCCCACGCTAAAGCCTGGCGGTACGTTGCTATACGCCACCTGCTCTATTTTACCCGCGGAAAACGTAGAACAAATACGTACGTTTTTGGCTAACCACAATGACGCCACTTTGTTACCGCTGAACGAGAATGATTCCAATGATGTTCCAGGCAGACAGATTCTACCCGGGGAAGCACAAATGGATGGTTTCTATTATGCGAGACTGGTAAAGTCAGAATGCTAATAAGAGAGTAAGGTATTGTAAGTAACGATGAAAATCATCATTTTGGGTGCGGGACAGGTTGGCGGAACACTGGCTGAAAACCTTGTCGGAGAAAAAAACGAAATCACCGTTATCGATTCAGACCCGGATATCCTTCGTTCATTGCAAGACAGGCTAGATTTACAAGTAGTTACCGGCCTTGGCTCTCATCCAGATGTACTTAGAAAAGCAGGCGCAGAAGACGCTGACATGTTGATTGCTGTGACCAACAGTGACGAATGTAACATGCTGGCCTGTCAGGTGGCTTACAGCTTATTCAAAACGCCCACAAAAATTGCTCGTGTTCGTTCAGAGCAATACATTATTTACCAAGAACAACTCTACAAGCAGCAAGACATTCCTGTTGATCATATTATTGCCCCTGAGCAATTGGTAACCAAAGCCATAAAACGACTGATTGATTATCCTGGCGCACTACAAGTCGTTGAGTTTGCTGAAGGTAAGGCGAGCCTAGTGGCGGTTAAGGCCTATTATGGTGGTTTGCTGGTAGGTCATGCCTTGTCGGCGCTTAAAGATCATATGCCCAATGTGGAAACGCGTGTGGCAGCGATTTATCGCCGCGGTCGACCAATACGCCCACTGGGGACCACAGTTATCGAAGCCGATGACGAAGTCTTTTTCATCGCAGCCACCAAACATATTCGCGCAGTAATGAGCGAGCTTCAAAAGCTAGAGTCGAGTTACAAACGTATTATGATTGCTGGTGGCGGACTTATCGGTGCAGGCTTAGCTAAAAAGCTTGAACACAAACACAATGTTAAGCTGATCGAATTCAGCCATGAGCGAGCCCAGTATTTATCGGCTAATTTGGACAAAACTATTGTATTCAGTGGTGATGCATCTGATCCCGAGTTGCTCAGTGAAGAAAATGTTGAGCAAGTAGACGCTTTTATTGCCGTAACCAACGACGATGAAGCGAACATTATGTCTGCGATGCTCGCCAAACGCATGGGCGCACAAAAAGCTATGGTTCTGATTCAGCGCAGTGCTTATGTTGACCTTGTACAAGGCGGCGAAATAGATATTGCCTTTTCTCCACAACAGGCCACTATTTCCGCCTTGCTTACCCACGTACGCCGTGGCGATATTGTGAATGTATACTCATTGCGAAGAGGTGCAGCAGAAGCTATTGAGGCGATTGCACATGGTGACGAAAACACCTCTAAAGTGGTTGGTCGTCAGATTGGCGACATCAAATTACCGCCGGGAACCACCATTGGTGCCATTGTGCGTGAAGAACAAGTGATCATTGCCCATAGCGATACCAAAATAGAAGCCAATGACCACGTTATTCTATTTTTGGTCGACAAAAAATATATCGGTGACGTGGAAAAACTCTTCCAGCCCAGTGCTTTCTTTTTTGGTTAGCTAGCGGTTAATTCCTTAACTGCGCCAAAACGTGGGTGAAAACAACACCAGCAGTGAAAATACTTCTAAACGACCGAAAACCATTGCAATAACCAGTATCCACTTCCCACCATCGGTTACATCGGCGTAGTTCGCTGCTACGCTACCCAAACCTGGACCCAAGTTATTCAACATGGCAGCGGTTGCAGTAAAAGCACTCAAGTTGTCTAAACCTGTGCCTATCAAACCTATCATAATGATTACAAAGACTACCGCGTAGGCTGAAAAGAACCCCCACACAGCCTCAACGACTCTGTCGGGCATTGCTCGTTCACCAAACTTAACCGCATATACCGCTTTTGGGTGTATAAGGCGGTCGACTTCCCGCTTACCTTGTAAGAACAACAAACATACGCGAACAACTTTAAGGCCGCCCCCTGTAGAGCTTGCACACCCACCAATAAAGCTAGAGAAAATAAGCATAATAGGTAGAAATGTGGGCCAAACAGAAAAGTCAGTTGTTGCAAAGCCTGCGGTAGTACTTATGGATACCGCTTGCAGCATGGCTTGATCGAGAGCGGACTCTGCCGATGTGTAATACCCGCTGAGTGTAAGTACCAAAAAGCACACTAAAATCAGCGCTGCTTGAATCATGAAAAAGGCTTTGAATTCAGGGTCGCTAAAGTAACCCCTTACTGATCGCGAACTCACTGCGGCGTAATGGAGTGAGAAATTAAGTGCAGCGATCAAAAGAAATACAACACACACTAAGTTAACCATGGGGCTATTGTAATACCCCAAACTCGCATCGTGGTTAGAAAACCCACCTATAGCAACAGTAGAAAATGAATGACAAATTGCATCGAACCAGTTCATTCCCGCCAACCAATACGACACCATACAAGCAATAGTTAAGCTCAGATAGATGTACCATAGGTGCTTGGCCGTATCGGCAATACGAGGGGTCATCTTGTTATCTTTTACCGGCCCCGGCGTTTCAGCGCGATAAAGCTGCATTCCCCCAACGCCAAGAATAGGAAGTATGGCCACGGCAAGTACAATTATACCCATACCACCAAGCCATTGAAGCTGCTGACGATAGAACTGCACGGAGTGAGGTAGAAACTCAATCCCCTCAATGACGGTAGCCCCCGTGGTGGTTAATCCTGAAAACGACTCAAAGAATGCGTCTGTTACTGTCATGCTTGGCTGTTCTAGAAGGATAAGAGGAATAGCACCAACGCTAGCGAGTACCGACCAAAACAGCGCAACAATTAGGAAGCCTTCACGAGCTCTGAGTTCGTGTTTCTGATCGCGATTCGGATACCACAACGCAATACCGCCAAGTACGCACAGAATAAAAGCAAGAACAAACGGCAAGCCACTACCGTCTTGATAAATCAACGATACTAATGCTGGAGGAATCATAGTTACGCTAAAAAGCGCTATAAGAAGCCCTAGAATACGGACAATCGCACGATAGTGCATGTTAGCTATAGCCTTATTATTGTTTGCATGAATATTCCATACACATGGCGTGAGCGTATTCCCATAGAGTATGTATTGATGCGGGGTTTTCTTGCTACCCGATTATAGGGTGATTATCTGTGCATAGAAAACCCCTGTATCGTCACTATTTCATCGACAATACAGTTTGTACCATAGCAGAAATGCTTTTGTGGGCATCGACGATATTCTCGGCAAGCATATACGCTGGTGTTGTCACCAGTTTATTGCTTGCATCGATAACCACTTCATCCACAACACTATTAATGTGCTCTGCCCCCATTGAGGTTAGCGCTGCTGACGTATCATTATCATTGCCAATAGTTAGCTTAACACCTTTGCCATATACAGAAGCAGCTAGAGCCGGTGAAATACACGCGTATCCAGCGGGCTTCTTAGCTTTTGCAAACGCCTTACACACAAACATAACTTCTTCATTGACGATACTTTTGTCACCATCTAGTGCAAAGGTACACAAATTTTTTGCTACACCGAATCCACCCGGAATTATTAGCGCGTCAAAGTCTTCCACATTACACTCCGAAACTGGCTGAATACTTCCTCGTGCAATACGTGCTGACTCGACTAAAACGTTTCGCTGCGCATTTTCTTCCACTTCTCCGGTAACGTGGTTCACCACATGAAGCTGCGCAGTATCTGGAGCAAAACACGTATATTGTGCACCTGCTTGCGCAATACTCAGTAATGCAAATACAGATTCATGAATTTCAGCGCCGTCGAAGACGCCACACCCACTCAAAATAACTGCAACCTTCTTCATCTCGCCACACTCCCTACGGTTATTGGCTTATGCCATTATTGGCCAAAATTCAGCCAACAAATTTAAAAAAATTATTAACATTTCATATAAGAGCATAAATATCTTGTGCTACATTATCAATCCACTTGGAAGCACTATAGTTTGGTCTTCTTTCGGTTATCCACATACTCTTTGTATTTTTTAGATGTTTTTTGCAAACGTAAAAATCGTCTATAAACCCCTTATTTATTGGTGTTCACAATAGATCGGCACTTTGCACAAAGATCACAATGATCATATTAGCCACAAAATAGATCACAAAGTTATCCACAAGCCATATTCAAAAATATTCCTTAGGTATTCTATAGCGATCGTGCCCCTCATATGGCATCCTTGCGCCATAATCACTCCTTAATAGCTCTACGGCATGACAGATCAAAAAACACCTCCTTTTATTCTTGTAGACGGTTCTTCCTACCTTTTCCGTGCATTTCACGGTTTGCCTCCATTAACCAACTCTAAGGGACAGGATACCGGTGCCATATACGGTGTTATTAACATGCTTAAAAGCTTGATCAAACAATATGGACCCACCCACATAGGTGTAGTGTTTGATGCCAAGGGTAAAACATTTAGAGACGACATCTATAGCGAGTACAAAGCTAATCGTCCTCCTATGCCTGAAGAACTGAGAAGTCAGATCGCTCCATTACATGACATTATCCGAGCGATGGGATTACCGGTTATCGTTGAACCGGGAGTGGAAGCCGATGATGTTATTGGTACGCTAGCAAAACAAGCGTCTGATCAAGGCATCGATACTGTTATCAGTACCGGTGACAAAGATATGGCTCAGCTGGTTAATCAGCATGTTACCTTGATCAATACTATGACCAATCAGCTCATGGATGTTGACGGTGTTAAAGATAAATTTGGTATTCCACCAGAGCTTATTATCGACTTTTTAGCCCTTAAAGGCGACAAAGTGGATAACATTCCTGGTGTACCTGGCGTGGGTGATAAAAGTGCACAGGCCCTACTCAATGGTATTGGTGGTATTGATGCCATCTACCAGAATCTCGACGATATCGCTGGACTATCATTTCGCGGCAGTAAAACTATGGCAGCGAAAATGCAGCAGTATGAAGAGCAGGCGCGGTTGTCCTATACCCTAGCTACTATCGCAATTGATCTTGAACTAGATTATGCCATTTCAGATCTTACCCCTACCGCTCCTGACAACGAAGCCCTTGCCACGCTATTCGCAGAGTATGAATTCAAGCGCTGGCATGCTGAGGTATCTGGAGCGAGTGTATCAGAGTCAACCTCAACATCATCAAGTGTTGAAACCTCGTCCACACAAGATGAGACGTCTGCCAATGAGTTTCCCGGTATAGATAAAAGCGATTATGAAATAGTGTATGACAAGGCTGGGTTTGATGCGTGGGTTTCAAAGTTAGAAAACGCTGAACTTTTTGCTTTTGATACTGAAACAACCAGTCTTAATTACATGAATGCTGAAATTGTGGGGGTATCTTTTTGTATTGAACCCGGCCAAGCGGCTTACGTACCAGTTGCTCATGATTACCCTGATGCGCCAGAACAACTAGACAGAGATTACGTACTACAAGCGCTTACACCAATATTAGAGTCAAACGATATTAAGAAAGTTGGTCAGCATATTAAGTACGATAAAAACGTACTCGCTAACTACGATATTACTCTCAATGGCGTAGCGTTCGACACCATGCTAGAAAGCTACGTTTTGAATAGCACCGCACAGCGTCACGATATGGACTCACTGGCATTAGCGTATTTGGGGCACAAAACCGTACATTTTGAAGAAATTGCAGGGAAAGGCGCTAAACAACTTACTTTCAATCAAATACCACTCGAGCAAGCAGGCCCATATGCGGCAGAAGATGCAGATATAACACTGCGTTTGCACAATGCCATAATAGAAAAGCTAACTAATGTACCTGAGTTAGCGTCGCTACTAGTAGATGTAGAAGTGCCCGCCTCGCAAGTACTCGCTCGTATGGAGCAAGCCGGTGTGCTTATTGATAGTCAGCAACTAGCGCAGCAAAGCCAAGATTTAGCCAAGCGTATCTCTCAACTTGAAGCTGAGGTACATGAAGAAGCAGGCGAGCCTTTCAATTTAGGATCAACCAAACAGTTACAACATATTCTGTTTGAAAAAATGTCACTGCCAATCATCAAGAAAACGCCTAAAGGTGCGCCGTCTACTTCGGAAGACGTATTGCAAGAGCTTGCACTCACCTATCCTCTTCCAGAAAAAATCATGGCCTACCGAGGCCTAACAAAATTGAAGAACACGTATACCGACAAATTGCCTAAAATGATAAATCACCGCACCGGTCGAGTGCATACGTCTTATCACCAAGCTGTCACTGCAACAGGCCGTTTGTCATCTACCGATCCAAACTTGCAGAATATTCCCATTAGAACGGAAGAAGGCCGTCGTGTGCGCCAAGCATTTATTCCGCGAGACGGCTATAAGATAGTTGCCGCCGATTACTCTCAGATTGAATTGAGAATAATGGCACATTTATCAAAAGATGAGGGACTACTTACCGCTTTTTCGCAAGGTAAGGACATTCACAAAGCCACCGCAGCTGAAGTATTTGGCGTGTCAGTTGATGAAGTAACCGTTGATCAACGACGTAGTGCAAAAGCCATCAATTTTGGTTTGATTTATGGCATGTCTGCATTCGGACTGGCTAAGCAGCTGAACATTCCTCGTCAAGAAGCGCAAAAGTACATGGATCTGTATTTTGAACGTTATCCTGGTGTACTTGAATACATGGAATCGACCCGAGAATTTGCCAAAGCCAATGGGTATGTAAAAACTGTGTTTGGACGCCGTTTATATTTACCAGACATTAAAGCGAGTAATGGCGCTCGTCGTAAAGGTGCAGAACGCGCCGCTATTAATGCTCCTATGCAAGGTACTGCTGCTGATATTATTAAGAAAGCAATGATAGAAGTAGACCGATGGATTCAAGATTCAGCATCAGACACCGTAACTATGATGATGCAAGTGCACGATGAACTCGTGTTCGAAATTGCTTCAGATAAGGTTGAAGAGTACACCCAAACTATCACCACTATCATGCAAAATGCGGCAACCTTATCTGTGCCTTTATTGGTTGAAGCCGGTGTGGGTGAAAACTGGGATGAAGCACATTAACCGTAATTTGATTACAACTTTTTAGTCTACGGCTTGGCAAAACCGCCACTTTTGGTAATTTAATTACAAATTAGCCTTGCCTTTTTCTTGTCTTATTGTAACCTTAGTCGCGTAGGGTACAGAGGTGAGAAAGCTGTTTTCAAACCTTTGCTTTAACCCCGGCCTTTGTTGCCGGGGTTTTTTTATGCCTGGAGAAAATATTATTTATAAAAAAGTGCTTTTTTTCAGAAAGTTACGATATTTCTTTAAATATATTGTGAATTAAATTGAACTAAGTTGTTTATTCAGACTCTATTTAATCGGTTTTTATGTGTTTTCTCTCAGTCCTTAGCCCTACTTTTTAGTGGGGCTTTCTTTTATCTACTCATCACTTTCTTTCATCTCTAAACTCAACCAGTGATTTAATACACCTTCTAGTTCGGGTAAACCATGTCGGTTTAATGATGAGAAAGTATGCACTGTTACATCACCCATAAATGCTAACGCCGCTTCGCGAGCCATAAGTAATTGTGCTTTGCGTTTGCCAGACTTTAACTTGTCGGCCTTAGTTAGAAGTGCTAGTACGGGTATGCCTGCATCTACCGCCCAATGGATAAGATCTTGATCGAGGTCTTTGAACGGATGACGAATATCCATTAAAACTACCAAGCCTTTTAGCGATTTTCTTTTTTGCAGATATTCACCCAACGAAGCTTGCCACTTCTTTTTCATCGCAATGGGTACTTGCGCAAATCCATATCCAGGTAGGTCGACTAATCGCTTGTCTTCTTCAAGCTCAAACACATTGATCAATTGGGTACGCCCAGGGGTTTTACTTGTGCGGGCTAGGTTCTTTTGTCGAGTTAACGTATTTAATGCACTGGATTTACCCGCATTAGAGCGGCCAGCAAAAGCCACTTCTATTCCTGAATCATTTTTGAGATGCCTGATATCAGGTGCACTAATAAGAAATTTTGCTTTAGTGTAATACGACATATAGTCTTACTCCGTACGCATCACTAACCTAAAATAAATCCTTTTTAATGATCTAAACTAAGGTAAAACCATAGTTTTATTATGGAATAGGTTTTTCTGACGCGTTAAATGTGTAAAATACGCATGATATCACGTATATCGCGCGAGCCGTTGGATCCATTTAAGAGATTTATTATGAAAAAACTGTGTTTGTTGTTTTGTATGTCTTTAGGTTTATCTGCCACAGCCATGGCAGAAGGTAATGCTGAAGCAGGTCAAGCTAAGTCAGCTGTTTGTGCCGCATGTCACGGTATGGACGGTAACAGCATGATTGATATTAACCCTAAGATTGCTGGCCAGCACGAGAACTATATCGTGAAGCAGTTGCAAGAGTTTAAGTTAGCTTCTCAAACAGGTGGAGAAGAAGGCCGCAATAACGCAGTAATGAACGGTATGGCTGCACCACTTTCTGAACAAGATATGCTCGACCTTGCTGCTTACTTCTCAAGCCAAACAGCAAAACCAGGTGAAACTCCAGAACAGTATGTAGATGCCGGTCGCGCACTTTATCAAGGCGGTGACGAAGCTCGTGGAGTCACAGCATGCATTGCATGTCATGGTCCACAAGGTAATGGAATGGGCTTGGCAGGCTTCCCAGACATTAGTGGTCAGCATGCAGCATACACCGCAGCACAACTCAAAGCCTTTAGAGAAGGCAGCCGTCATAACGATATGAACGGTATGATGCGTGATATCGCAATGAAATTAACCGACGAAGATATCGAAATTTTATCTAACTATATCGCGGGCTTACACTAAAAAGCTTAATTATTAGTCGATTTTGTTAATACGGTGTAACAAAAAAGGTTGTATTCTTTATACTTTCGTGTAATCTATCGGCTTAGTTTGTAACCGTTTGCAAAACATTACAAACCTAGATAACGAATAATAATAAAAACAAACCGCATGGATGACGTTAAAAATGATCAATGAAGATCAAAAACAACAATAAGCTCTGTGAATAAAAATAAAAAGTAGGGCAATCCACGGAAGTCAGCTACACATTGACGTGTAAATAACGGGAGAGGTGTCAAACGACACTCATACAAAACGAGGTGATGGTTAATAGCCATCGCCTTTTTTCTTTTCTAGTACGCTTATGTATTCACTAACCTGCCCCTTATGCCTTCTCAAGTTTGAAAGTGTTAATGTATTCTTTCAAGACAAGAAACGTAGTTATCATCAATGTCCTCAGTGTAGTCTTGTGTTTGTTCATCCAGATGAACGGCTTACCCCAGAGCAAGAACTCAAAGAATATAGACTTCATGAGAATCATATAGATGACGAGGGTTATAGGAAGTTCTTAAACCGAGCGTTAACTCCACTGCTATCTACGATTGACTCTTTCACCAACGCACTCGATTTTGGATGCGGTCCAGTGCCACTACTCGCTATGATGCTCAAAGAGCACGGTTTACAGACTAGTATTTACGACCCCTTTTTCTTTCCCTCTCGCGACGTGTTAGATAAAACCTATTCTTTAATCACCTGCACCGAGGCAATTGAACACTTCCACTACCCACATAAAGAATGGTCACTGTGGCAATCTTTAATTGAGTCAGGTGGTGTTATTTTGGTAATGACTAAACGGGTGATAAACCAAGACCGATTCAAACAATGGCATTATAAAAACGACCCCACCCATGTGTGTTTTTTTAGCGAAGACACTTTTCGATATTTAGGTCTAAAATATCAGTATGACGTTCAGTTCCCAACGAATGACGTTGTATTGATGAAGAAGCTTTAGCAAATACAGGTTATAATATGGGACTGTTAAGTTAAGTAATGTGTCTCTTGTTATGGCAACCAAAAGTAAAAAATCACGAAAAATAGGCCTTATAGGCGTTCGTAAAGATCCCGATCGTAAACCAGGTTCACATCGCAATAATGATGCACGCCCCAAAAAACACAAGGGCAAACCAGCAGGCACGCGTAACAATGTTGAGCAGCCATCCAAATCGGTTGGTAGAAAACAAGAAAATAGAGATCCTCGATTAGGCAGTAAAAAGCCTATTGCTTTGGTTAAAGTAGAAACGCCAACAGCGTCTGCTCAACCACAAAAACGAAAGTATGCCACCCCAGCGCAAGAACTAGCGGCATTAGAAGCAGACCAGCGCCTTGCATCACTGCTAGACAAACTCGACGACGACAAACCACTCACTAAAGAGCAACAAGCGTATGTTGACGAAAAGATGGCACGACACCGTATCCTGTGCGATTTGCTTGGAATTGTAGAGGTAGATGATGAGGAAGAAGAAAACGATCCATTCGACTCTCTCGACGCTATTGATATGGAAGACTTCAAAGATTAACTCAGTCAACGGTTTAACTTTTTAGAGTACCCTTATGCCTTGGATCTATCTTGCAGTGTGTTTTGCTGCACTTATTATTATTGGACTTAGTTTTTACGCTGGACGCTTGTTGTTTTTACTTAAGCAGCAAAAAGAGCGTCAAAACAACGTACGTAATACGCGTATTTACAACATTAGTGAAAGTGTTCACGTGATTGCCATGGCAATGGAGCAACAACAGTGTGAATTAAGCGAAGGGGTTATTCGTATCGTTAATTTGCTCAATGCACTACCCATCGATCCTCAGCCCGATTTCAAAAACACCTACCCGCACACCCATGCTCTGTTTATTGCCATTAGTGGCTTCGCCACATTAGACGATAGAAAGAAGTTATCTAAGAAAGAGAAACGCAAACAAGATATGGCGCGGGAACAGATAGAATCAGAGTTTGAGTCGAATGTTTTAAGCGAACTCCCCAGTATTAAAGCCTACAGTGCAGAATTGATGAAAGGGTAGACTCCTGTCTACTCTTTCCTATTTTCTAGCAAGCTTACCCACCTCATGATAACAAAAGCATGTCTTAGCATGGTCGTTCACCATACCTACGGCCTGCATGAAAGCATAGCAAATCGTCTCTCCAACAAAAGTAAAGCCCCGCTTTTTTAGGTCTTTCGACATCTTTTTTGCAACAGAGGCACACACCTCTTGGTTACCTTCGACCTCTCCCGGAATGGTTTTTCCCTCAGTGAACGCCCAAATATAGTCACTAAAAGATTGCTTCTGTTCAATTGATAAGTACGCCTTCGCATTTTTAACGATTGCGTTTAGCTTGAGTCTATGCCGAATGAGTCCTGCATTTGTCATCAGTAGTTCCACATCGTCTTCGGTCATCTCAACAATTTTAGAAGGCAAAAAGTCAAAGAAGGCGGCTTCATAGTTTTTTTGTTTCTTGAGTACAGTTATCCAAGAAAGCCCTGCTTGCTGCCCCTCTAAACATAGTTTTGCGAAAAGCTGCTGGCTGTCTTCCACTGGTCGCCCCCACTCCTTGTCATGATATTTTTGATACAAAGGGTCTTCACTCACCCAGTTGCACCTGGTCACTTTATTCATGTGTTCTCACTTAGCGATTTTGCGCTTAAACCTTCTAGCATTATTCCTCAATAGATGCTGCATTTTCATGTATTACATCTACATACTACCCTTCACAAAATGTATACTATGCATCTTTTTTATACCGTTAACCAATAAGCAGCGAATGTATGCAGAAATACGATATTAAAACCTTTCAAGGGTTAATCCTCGCGCTACAGGATTATTGGGCTCGTCAGGGCTGTGTCATCATCCAACCTCTCGATATGGAAGTTGGTGCGGGCACATTTCACCCGATGACATTTCTTCGCTCTCTTGGCCCTGAGCCAATGAGCAGCGCTTATGTACAACCATGCCGTCGCCCAACTGATGGACGTTATGGTGAAAACCCCAATCGTTTACAGCACTACTATCAGTTCCAAGTAATGCTCAAGCCCTCTCCAGATAATATTCAGGAGTTATATTTGGGCTCGCTTAAAGAGCTTGGCTTCGACCCTCTTACACACGATATACGTTTTGTAGAAGACAACTGGGAATCGCCAACGTTAGGCGCATGGGGTCTAGGTTGGGAAGTTTGGCTTAACGGTATGGAAGTAACTCAGTTTACTTATTTCCAGCAAGTAGGTGGGCTAGAGTGTAAACCAGTTACCGGTGAAATCACCTACGGTCTAGAGCGTTTAGCAATGTACGTTCAAGGGGTAGATTCTATTTATGATCTTGTATGGACAGACGGCCCATTGGGCAAAGTCACCTACGGTGACGTATTCCATCAAAATGAAGTAGAACAATCAGCCTATAACTTTGAGCATGCGAACGTTGATGCACTTTTCAGAACCTTCGACGAGTGTGAGGCGGAAAGCCAAAAACTTATCGAACACAACTTGCCATTACCTGCCTACGAACAAGTAATGAAGGCGTCTCATGCATTTAATCTGCTTGATGCGCGACACGCTATTTCGGTAACAGAACGTCAAAGATACATTCTTCGCGTACGCACATTAGCAAAAGCATGTGCTGAAAGTTACTACAATGCCCGTGAAGCACTTGGCTTCCCATTATGTAAGAAGGAGGCTAAATAGTGCTTACTCAAAACTGTTTAGTAGAATTAGGAACTGAAGAACTTCCACCTAAGGCACTTAAAAATCTAGGTGAGAGTTTTGCGGTACAGATTCAAGCAGCCCTTGAAACGGCAGATTTAAGCTTCGAATCGGTTGAGTGGTATGCAGCCCCTCGCCGTCTTGCAGTTCGGGTTAGTGCCCTTGCTGAAAAACAGGCAGATAAAGTCGTTGAGAAACGAGGCCCTGCGGTAGCTGCAGCATTTGATGCCGACGGTAACCCCACAAAAGCCGCATTAGGCTGGGCTCGTGGTAATGGCATAGAGGTTAGCCAGGCAGAACGCTTAGTAACAGATAAAGGCGAATGGTTGCTTCATAAAGCTGAGGTTGCAGGTAAGTCTGTATCAGCACTGCTCGGTGATATTATTAACCAAGCTATTAGCAAGCTACCTATTCCTAAGCCTATGCGCTGGGGTAGCAACAGTACTCAATTTATTCGCCCGGTGCATACCTTGACCGTACTTTACGGCAGTGACATTGTACCTGTAACCGCACTAGGCCTTTCTAGTGATAGAGTACTTCAAGGGCATCGTTTTCACGGCGACGGTCGCGTTGAACTTGACCACGCTGATAGCTACCTTGATACCTTGCAGTCTCAATATGTGCTTGCAGATTTTGAAGCGCGTAAAGCAAAAGTCAGTGAAGGCTTGTTAAGCGCAGCGGCTAAACTATCGCTTACCGCCGACTTCGATGATGCCCTATTAGAAGAGATTGCTTCACTGGTAGAGTGGCCAGTTATACTTCAAGCTAGCTTCGATGAGTCGTTCCTTGAAGTTCCTAAAGAAGCACTGATCTACACCATGAAAGATGACCAAAAGTATGTTCCTCTACTGGACAGCAATGGAGCCCTTTCTAACACTTTCTTATTTGTAAGTAACATTGAGAGTCGCGACCCTATTCAGGTTATTTCAGGTAACGAAAAGGTTATTCGCCCTCGCCTAGCTGATGCTGAGTTCTTCTTTAATAGCGACAAAAAAGCAACATTAGAAAGCCGTTTAGACAAACTTTCTACCGTACTTTTCCAAAAGCAATTAGGAACACTTAAAGAAAAATCAGAACGTATTTCTGCACTAGCCGCATTTATTGGCGAGCAGATTGGTGCTGATTCAGCGCTTGCAGCACGTGCAGGTTTACTTGCTAAAACAGACTTAATGACCAACATGGTCATGGAATTCCCTGACGTTCAGGGTGTCATGGGTAAGTACTACGCGCTAAATGATGGTGAGAACCCTCAAGTGGCTAATGCGCTTTACGAGCAATACTTCCCCCGCTTTGCCGGCGATGCGGTTCCTTCCGATACAGTTGCTGCAAGTGTAGCACTTGCTGATAAGCTCGACACACTAGTAGGTATTTTCGGTATTGGCCAATTACCCAAGGGTGACAAAGATCCATTCGCGCTTCGACGTGCGGCTATCGGTGCTATTAGAATCATAACCGAGCAATCTTTAGCACTAGATTTAGAAGAACTAGTTACTAAAGCCATTGAGGTTTATGGTGACAAGCTAACTAATAGCGATACCCAAACTCAGGTTGTAGATTTTGTGTTGGGTAGGTTTGTAGCCTTCCTTCAAGACAAAGGCATAGGCACAGATGTTATTCAAGCAGTAGCGTCTCGCCGCCCTACTCAGCCTACCGATTATATGGCTCGTATTTCTGCGGTAGATAGCTTTAAGCTTGCCCCAGAAGCAGAAGCTTTAGCAGCAGCAAATAAACGCGTTGCTAATATACTCGCTAAACAGAGCCTTGTTATCAGCAATAGTGTAGATGAAGCACTTCTTGTAGAAGACGCTGAAAAGGCATTATTTGAAGCACTATCTGCGGCTAATTCTGTAGTTACCGAAAGTCTTCAATCAACAGATTACTCACGCATACTTACTACATTGTCTACGTTGCGCGACGTTATCGATAACTTCTTTGACAATGTGATGGTAATGGCAGACGATGAAGCCATTAAAGCAAATCGTTTGGCATTGCTCCAATTGCTTCGAGGCTTATTCCTAACCACAGCTGACGTTTCATTGTTAGCTAAGAGTTAGAGTTAGCGTTAGTTGCAACTAAAGCAATTATTAAAGCCCAACGTTTGTTTGGGCTTTTTTATGTTTTTTAAAAAGGAATTCTCGTCGTGACCAAATATATTGTTGCTCTTGTACTTGGCGTGTTAATTACCGGATGCACGTCTAGCTCATCATTATCTGGTCGTACTAATGCTACGCCAGTCAACTTCACTACCTTGTACCTTCGTGGTTCATTTAACTGGTGGGAGGCACTTCCTGCTTATAAATTTACGCCGTTAGACGACACTCAATGGACGGTTGATATTGAGTTAATAGCAGACGGCCAACCATACGATTTTAGGCTTTCTGACGCTAATTGGACACCCACACAGAGCTGCGGTGCAATGATTAAGAGCCAGCCAGTAATGTTAGGCACTCAATCTGTCCTCACCTGTAAGCAATCATCTCAGACCCTACAATTCACCCCTACTGTCACAGGCTTCTATCGCTTTCAAATCAGCCAGCCCAAGAATGGTGAAGTGCTTCTCACTGTGTCTCGTATTCGCTAGTCAAAATTTTCCTATAAAAAAACCGGTATCATTTCTGATACCGGTTTTCTTCTTTCAGTTCTGTTTAAGCGCTAAACGTCTAGGTTTTCAACCTTAAGCGCGTTAGCTTCAATAAACTCTCTGCGAGGCTCTACTTGGTCGCCCATTAATGTGGTAAACAATTGGTCACACCCAATGGCATCTTCAATTGTCACTTGAAGCATTCTGCGGCTTTCTGGGTCCATGGTGGTTTCCCAAAGTTGATCTGGATTCATCTCACCAAGACCTTTATAACGCTGTACGTATTGACCGCGCTTAGCCTCAGTCATTAGCCACTCAAGTGCTTCTTTAAACGCGCTCACAGGCTGCGTACGTTCATTTCTTTTCACGTATGCATCGTCTGCCATCATATCGTTAATCGCAAGGTTTAGGTCTTTAATGCGTTGATATTCTGTCGACTCAATAAACTCGTGGTTAATGTTGTACTCGTAATCAATACCGTGCATACGCATGATAATTGTGATGTAGAATTCGCTCAGCTCTGCGTCTCTACGAATCTCAAAACGATAAGTCGCACCATCAGATTCATTAGCTGTTAACTGCTCTACAAAGCTTTCAGCAACCGGTGTAAGTGTGCTTTCTTGCTTCAGGTCATCAAGGTTAATTACCGAAGTGTACAGCATGCGATAAAGTAATGATTCAGGCATGATACGCTTCATGCGGCCAATCATTTTTTCTACGGTTTGATACTGAGTAACCAGAGTTTCTAACCCTACACCACTAATTCCCGGATCAGATTCACTCGTATGAAGAGAAGCCCCATCCAATGCAATCGACGTTAAGTAAGAAGTAAGCGCATCATCATCCTTAAGGTATTGCTCCTGCTTACCCTTCTTCACTTTATATAATGGAGGCTGTGCAATATAGACATATCCACGTTCAATAATTTCCGGCATTTGACGGTAGAAGAAGGTCAGCAACAAAGTACGAATGTGTGAGCCATCTACATCAGCATCGGTCATAATAATGATGCTATGGTAGCGAAGTTTTTCTGGGTCGTACTCGTCCCGACCAATACCACAGCCTAAAGCAGTGATAAGTGTTGCGACTTCCTGTGAAGAAAGCATCTTGTCAAAACGGGCTTTTTCTACGTTTAGAATCTTACCTTTAAGTGGCAATATTGCCTGATTCTTACGGTTACGACCTTGCTTAGCGGAACCGCCCGCAGAGTCACCCTCCACTATGTACAATTCACTTAGCGCTGGGTCTTTTTCTTGGCAGTCTGCTAATTTTCCTGGCAATCCAGCTAAGTCTAGTGCACCTTTTCGGCGGGTCATTTCTCGGGCTTTACGTGCAGCTTCGCGAGCACGAGCGGCATCAATAATTTTACTAGCAATGGTCTTACTGTCACTCGGATTCTCTAACAAGAACTCTGCTAGCTTTTCATTCATTGCAGATTCAACAGCTGGACGAACTTCAGAAGATACAAGCTTGTCTTTTGTCTGAGAAGAGAATTTCGGATCCGGTACTTTCACTGAAATAACGGCGGTTAAACCTTCACGGGCATCATCACCACTGGCATTGGTTTTCGCTTTTTTATTAAGCCCTTCCTTCTCCATGTAGTTGTTCAACGTACGTGTAAGTGCACCACGGAAACCCGCTAAGTGAGTGCCACCATCACGCTGAGGGATGTTATTGGTAAAGCAAAAGATGTTTTCTTGGAAACCATCGTTCCACTGAAGTGCAGCTTCTACTGATATTCCGTCTTCACGTTCTGAAGAGAAATGGAAAACTTTTTGATGTACAGGTGTCTTGTTCTGGTTCAAGTATTCAACGAATGCTTGAATACCACCCTCATACATAAAGTGGTCTTCTTTGCCATCTCTTTCATCTTTCAAACGAATGGAAACACCAGAGTTCAAGAAAGATAGCTCACGAAGGCGTTTAGCTAAGATGTCATAATGGAACAAGGTATCAGAGAATGTTTCTTCACTGGGCCAGAAGCGCACGCTGGTACCTGTTTTTTCAGTTTCGCCAACAACCGCAAGAGGTTGTTGAGGTACGCCGTGTTGATATTCTTGTTCGTGACTCTTACCTGCACGACGAATACGAAGCTTCAATTTACTTGATAACGCATTTACTACCGATACACCTACACCGTGTAGACCACCCGATACTTTATACGAGTTATCGTCAAATTTACCGCCTGCGTGCAGTACAGTCATGATAACTTCAGCAGCAGATACGCCCTCTTCGGGGTGAATTTCGGTAGGAATACCACGGCCATTATCTGAAACTGATACACTACCATCTGTGTGAATTTGAACAACAATTTCAGAACAGTGTCCTGCTAATGCTTCGTCGATTGAATTATCAACCACCTCAAATACCATGTGGTGTAAGCCAGTGCCATCATCGGTATCACCAATATACATACCAGGGCGCTTACGTACAGCATCCAATCCTTTCAGTACTTTAATACTGGACGAGTCGTAGTTATTCTGTTCTGACATATTGTCTTTTACTCCTCTTTCACGCTTCCATGTTCCACGTGAAACATTCTTTTTTCATTATATTTAGCGATGAATTCTAATTGTGATGATTCAATTGCAGTTACAAAAACCTGCGTGTCCATTCGCAATAAACCGTCGATAAATCGTTCTCGCTTTTCAGCATCAAGCTCAGCCCCAACATCATCGAGTAGAAAAACACTCTTACGTGATGTTTGATTATTAAACAGCGCTGTTTGAGCCAATTGCAGCGCCGCCACAGCCATTCTGAGCTGTCCTCGCGATAAAAGTTCCTGAGCATTAAGACCGTTTACTTTTAGGCGTATATCAGCCTTGTGTGGCCCAGAAGATGTATGCCCTATTTTAACATCATACTCACGTTTTTTAACTAAGCTTTCTTCTAAACTGGCATCTTTTTCCCAACCTTTATAGTAAGAAATCGTAACTTCGTACTCTGGAAGGAATTCATTGATATATTGTTCAAAGAAAGGGGCAAGAGCGTTCACATAATCTACCCGTCGGGAGTGTAGCTCCATAGCTTTCTGGACAAAACACGCTTCCCAGTAACTGTATTCTGAACTGCTCAAATTAGCCTTTTGCTTTAATAACGCGTTGCGATGCTTTAGATAGCTCTGAAACTGTGACGTTAATAAACTGTAGTCATGTTCCACGTGAAACAATCCCCAATCACAAAAACGTCGACGTTCAGAAGGCGAACCTAGTACAAGGTCTGTACTTTGGGGGGTAAACAGCTGAACAGGCACCAAGCTTACTAAATCAGACAGCTTGGTAGAGTGTTCGCCATTAATACTACAAGTAAACCCGCCTGATTTATCTCGCTGTAAACCTACCTTAACTTCTTCCCCGTTATCTCTATTGGCAAGGGAAAACACACTGAAAGCATTACTTTCAGTTTGAATAACAGACTCGTGTTTTTTTGTACGAAATGAACGACCGAAACCAAGATAATAAATGGATTCGAGAATAGAAGACTTTCCACTACCATTTTTGCCAATTATCACCGACAACGATGGTGAAGGAGTAATATCAAGAGACGATATATTTCTAAAGTTGGAAAGGTGGAGGCGTCGTAACTTCATTTGCTTATTACTAGCATTCTAAGCTACTTAAAGCGAAGTGGGTGCACACTTATTGTACACCCACCGAAAAATATAATATTGTTAAGCACTGGATTATATCTGTACTCTACAAACGCATAGGCATAATGACGTATAGCGCAGCGTCATCTGAAGCATCTTCAATCAGCGCACTAGCATTGGCATCTGACATGCTTAGCTTAACTTCGTCTGAGCCCAACGCATTGAGTACATCGATAAGGTAAGCAACGTTGAAACCAATCTCTAAGTCACTTCCCTCGTAATTAATATCAACGATCTCTTCCGCTTCTTCCTGCTCGGGGTTATTCGCCGTAATCTTAATTTCACCCGACGAAAGGTTTAAACGAACGCCTCGAAACTTTTCATTGGAAAGAATGGCTGCACGAGAAAATGCGTCTTTCAGTACCGCTTTGCTTGCCAAAATCTCTTTGTCACCGTCTTTTGGTAGCACACGACGATAATCAGGGAAACGGCCGTCAACAAGCTTACTAGTAAAAATAAAGTCATTCGAAAATAGGCGTAAGTGGTTAGCGCCAATTTGAATTTTAAGAGACTTATCCTCTTCACCAATAAGACGAGAAATTTCCAACACACCCTTACGAGGAATAATTACCTGACGAGACGGCAACGCTGTGTCATAGGTTAAACGACACAGTGCAAGACGGTGTCCATCAGTAGCAACGGTGCGTATGGTGGTGTCTTCGGTTTCAAGAGACATACCATTCAAATAATAACGAACATCTTGTTGCGCCATTGAAAAACTGGTGGCATCAATCAGTCGTTTTAAGTTGCTACATGAAATTTCAAACTCTACCTCTCCTTCCCAATCTTCAAGATTTGGATAATCAGAAGCTGACAAGGTAGATAAGGTATAACGACCGCGCCCTGCTCGAATAAGCGCTTTATTACCGTCAACTGAAAAAACTATGTCTGTACCATCCGACAACCCCCGAATGATATCGAAGAGTTTTTTTGCGGGTACGGTGATTTCACCGTCTACAGACTCGCCTTCTAGCTTTACGCTTGAAATTAGCTCAACTTCTAAGTCGGTACCTGTAAGCCAAAGGGCACCTTCACTTACCTTGATAAGTATATTAGATAGAATTGGCAAGGTGTGACGACGCTCGATAGCGCCAGACACCAATTGAAGAGGTTGTAAAAACGTTTCGCGGCTTATGGTAAATTTCATCGCTTTGCTATCTCGCCTCTAAAAGTCATTTTATGAAGACAAAGTCCGTATGAGGTTTTTATAGTCTTCTTTTATATCATGACTTTCCTCTCTTAGCTGCTCTATTTTTCGGCAAGCATGCAAAACGGTGGTGTGATCACGACCTCCGAATGCATTACCCAATTCTGGTAAGCTATGATTAGTCAGTTCCTTAGCGAGTGCCATAGCCACTTGACGTGGTCGGGCAACGCTGCGGCTTCTGCGTTTTGAAAGAATATCAGCGACTTTTATCTTGTAGTAATCTGCAACTGTCTTTTGAATATTGTCTACGGTAACCAACTTTTCTTGCAGTGCTAGCAAATCTCGCAAAGCTTCGCGTACAAAATCGATAGTAATTGGACGACCCGTGAAATTCGCATTAGCAATAACACGGTTTAGCGCCCCTTCTAGCTCGCGAACATTAGAGCGAAGTCGCTTAGCAATGAAAAAGGCAACTTCATTAGGCAAATGAATTCTATTTTCAGCAGCTTTACGCATAAGAATAGCAACGCGCGTTTCTAGCTCTGGTGGCTCAATCGCAATAGTCAGCCCCCAACCAAAGCGAGATTTAAGTCTGTCTTCTACACCGTCAATTTCTTTTGGATAGCGGTCGGACGTAAGAATGATCTGCTGATTACCTTCAAGCAAGGCGTTAAACGTATGGAAAAATTCTTCTTGAGAACGTTCTTTATTAGCAAAGAATTGAATGTCGTCAATGAGCAAAGCATCTACTGAACGATAAAAACGTTTAAAATCTTCAATCGCATTGTTTTGAAGTGCCTTTACCATATCTTGTACAAAACGCTCTGAATGCATGTATACAATTTTTGCATCTTGTTTATTGGCAACTATGCCATTTCCTACCGCGTGAAGCAGGTGAGTCTTGCCCAGACCTGTACCACCATAGATGAATAGCGGATTGTATGAACCACCAGGATTATTTGCTACCTGCGTTGCAGCGGCGCGAGCTAATTGGTTTGATTTACCTTCAACGAAATTATCAAATTGATAGGTACCGTTAATATTGCTTTTGTGTTTCATCGCTTCAGGGATCGGAACTACAGACGGTGGCGTACTTACCGGCTTTGGAGAATCGGCTACAGAAGCATTGAATGACGAAAACGGCATTGGAGCCGATGGAGAAGGTATAGGTTCATTTGACGATGGAACTGAGATAGCGGGCTGCGAAACCTGATTACTACTAGTAGGCGCTACTAGATGAGATCCACCATTATTTATACTGGTTGGTCGTTGAACTTGCGCCAAATCACGCTTTAGCACATCTAATCTAAGTTGAGGTGCGTTTGCACCTGCAAATTCATGAAGCAGTGCGGTAATACTATTGAGGTATTTATCGCGAACCCAATCAAGCACAAACCGATTTGGCGCATATAAGGCTACAAGACCTTCCTCTTCTTGTGAAACAAGTGGTCTTATCCACATGCTGAACTGCTGCGTAGGCAAATCTTGACGCAAACGCTCAAGGCATTGGTTCCATAACGACATGGTACGTTTAGCTCCCGTAACTCACTACTATTACCAACAACACACCGGGATAACAGGCACCATAGCGCATTAGAATGAACACTTGGCTAGAATAAATTTCTGTTGGGTATCAGCGAGGCAATTATTAATATTTTTCGCTGTGGATTATCTAACGCTAAGCAAAAAAAGTAAACACTGATCAGGATCGATCCTTCGGATCAATTATTCAACCATATGAATTAAAAGAAAATTATTAATATAACATTTGATCACTACTAAATTCATATTTGTTATTTAAACAGTGGAAAACTAAACTTGATCACACGAAATTTGGGACTAGTCTGAATTTAAATGCAGTAATCTGTGGATAAGTTGTAGTCAAAAAACCCGTTATTCACAATATTTGCTTCCAGCTAAGGTGAACGAACTCGAAAATCTGCGTAAAAATGCCTACTTTTTACACTTCGAATGGCCAATAAACATTGACAGATGGCCACGAGATCTCTAGAATTCAGCGTCCTTTTGGGATGGGCCCAAAAACAATGAGCAAAGTTAACTTTAGTGTTGAAGATATCTTTGTCTGTTGAAACGCCTATTATTAACTTAATAAAGTGAGACTTTGGTCATGAAAAGAACATTTCAACCGAGCAATCTTAAGCGTAAGCGTTCTCACGGTTTCCGTGCTCGTATGGCGACTAAAAATGGTCGTAAAGTACTAGCAGCTCGCCGTGCAAAAGGCCGCGCTCGTCTTTCTGCTTAATGGAAAGACGCCGAAGTGGGCAAGAATCAGTTTTCTAGGGAGTTACGTCTGTTAACTCCCTCCCACTTTACCCATGTGTTTAACGACGCTACCCCTGCTGTATCTCCTTCATTTACTGTATTAGCACGTCCTAGTGGTCAACCCACTCCCCGACTTGGTATTACTCTCGCTAAAAAACGTATTCGCAAAGCCCATGACAGAAACCGACTAAAACGTCTGGTACGAGAAAGCTTTCGCCACAAACAGCACAATCTTCCCAATGTCGATATTATCGTTATAGGAAAAAGTGGAGCAGACACCTTGTCGAATCAAGAAGTGTTCACCACATTAGATAAATTATGGAAAAAATTAGCAAAGCGTTGCAAAGCATCTTAATTGCGCTTCCAATTTTACTCATAAAGCTGTATCAATGGCTTGTTTCCCCTATGCTGGGACAACGATGTCGCTTTCACCCTTCATGCTCGCATTACGCTATTGAAGCATTAAAAGTGCACGGAATTGCAAAAGGCAGTTGGTTATCGATTAAACGCATATTAAAATGCCACCCTTTGCATGCCGGCGGATACGATCCAGTGCCGGAAAAACAACAAAATAAACAATCAGACTAAAGAGACCAGTATGGAATCGCAACGTAGTTTTCTCATCATTGGCCTAGCGCTAGTGAGTTTCTTGCTTTGGCAACAATGGCAAAAGGATTATGGCCCTCAACCGGTACAACAAGTTGAGATGGAACAGCAAGCAGCCAATGTGCCTCAAGGTGTACCTTCATTTGAAGCAACAGCAACAAATGATGATGTCCCAGTAAGCGATGACGTACCGGGTGTTACAGTACCTAGCGAACCTGTAGCCACTAGCAGAATAATTGAAGTTATAACAGATACTTTTGATATCCGTATCGATTTACTCGGCGGTGACGTTGTTAGTACTGACCTATTAAAATACCCAGTAGAGCAAGGATCAGACGTTCCATTCAGTCTACTGCGCTCTGGTAGATCTTCATATATTGCGCAAAGTGGCCTTACTGGCGCTCAAGGGCCAGATGCGAGCCCAGAAGGTCGTCCTGTCTACCGCGCTGAAAAAACCTTCTATGAACTAACAGAGGACACTTTAGTCGTTCCACTCGTTTGGATGAACGACCAAGGTCTCAAGGTGGTAAAAACCTTCACTTTCACTCGAGATGCCTACGATGTAAAAGTTGACTATAAAGTCACCAATAACACTAGTGCATCGGTTACCGTGCAACCATACGCACAATTGAAACAATCATTAAACGTTGAAGATGACAGCAACATGTTTATGCCGACCTATCGCGGTGCGGCGTACTCTACTGCTGACGATCGTTATGTGAAATACACTTTTGACGATATCATTGATGAAAATCTAAAAGAAACGACGCCTGCCGGTTGGGCAGCGATGCTAGAACACTACTTTGTCGCTGCATGGATCCCACCGCAAGATGCGACAAACGTTATCTACTCAAGTAATAGCAACGGTCAATATGCATCTATCGGTATTATTGCTCCATCAGCAACTATCGCAACAGGAGAAAGTGAATCACTCACCACTACGTTATATATGGGGCCTAAGAAGCAAGATAAGCTTGCTGAATTGGCAAGAGGACTTGACCTCACCGTGGATTATGGCTTCCTGTGGTGGATCTCTAAATATTTATTCGCGCTGCTTATGTTCTTACACAGCCTAGTAAACAACTGGGGTGTGGCTATTATTCTTATCACTATTATTGTGAAAGGAGCCATGTACTGGCTAACCAAAAAGCAGTATGAGTCAATGGCTAAAATGCGTAACTTAGCGCCTAAAATGCAACAGCTTAAAGACCGTTTTGGTGACGATAGACAAAAAATGTCTCAAGCCATGATGGAACTGTACAAGAAAGAAAAAGTTAACCCTATGGGCGGTTGCTTACCCTTGTTGCTTCAAATGCCTATTTTCCTAGCGCTTTACTGGGTTCTGATGGAAAGTGTAGAGCTTCGCCACGCCGACTTTGCGCTATGGATCACTGACCTCTCAGTTAAAGATCCATTCTTCGTACTTCCAGTATTAACTGGTGCAAGTATGTATCTGCTACAGAAGCTACAACCCACCACAGTGACAGACCCAATGCAGCAAAAAATCATGCAGTGGATGCCTGTAGCAATGAGTGTATTCTTCTTATGGTTCCCAGCGGGTCTGGTACTTTACTGGCTAGTGAGTAACGTGATTACCTTGGTACAAGCCAAAATGATATATGCTTCTATGGAGAAGCGGGGAATAAACACTAAATAAGTTAATTAGCAGCCCGCCATTGCGGGCTGTGTTGTTTAAGAGGACAGAATAAATGCCTTCATTTGATATCGTATCTGAAATTAATATGGAAGAAGTGCGTAACGCCACTGAAAACGCAAGCCGTGAGCTATCAACCCGTTTTGATTTTCGCGGAATAGAAGCGTCATTTGAATACAAAGACAAAACCGTACTAATGACTGCCGAAGCAGAGTTCCAACTACAGCAAATGGAAAGCATGTTTCGTGGTGCCTGTGCAAAACGGGGCGTTGACACTTCTTCGATGGACGTTAAACCCTATGACGCCCATGGAAGAACCTATCGCCAGAGCATAGGGTTCAAAGAAGGTATTGAGCAAGCTGTCGCCAAAAAAATCGTCAAGCTGATCAAAGACAACAAGATGAAGGTGCAAGCCTCAATTCAAGGTGACGAGCTTCGTGTCACAGGTAAAAAGCGCGATGACCTTCAACAAGTTATCGCCCTCGTTAAAGGTGCCGATTTAGGCCAGCCTTTCCAGTATAAGAACTTCCGCGACTAAGACTTCTTATGACCTTGTCTGCTACTGAAACTATTATCGCACAAGCCACGGCACCAGGCCGTGGCGGTGTTGGTATCATTCGTGTGTCTGGCCCCAACGTAAGCGAAATAGCAAAGTTACTTGTGCCAGTGCCCTTGTCCCCCCGCCTAGCCACTTATACCTCATTCGTAAATGGTGACAATGACACCATAGACCAAGGTATAGCATTGTATTTCAAAGCGCCTCACTCGTTCACGGGAGAAGACGTATTAGAGCTACAAGGTCACGGAGGTCAAGTGGTCATGGACATGCTTGTTGATGCGGTATTAGCAACGGGCAAGGCACGCATGGCTGCACCAGGCGAATTCAGTGAACAAGCGTTTTTGAATGACAAACTAGACCTTGCACAGGCCGAGGCAATTGCTGATTTGATAGACGCAAGCTCTAAGCAAGCCGCTAAAAGTGCATTGCGATCACTACAAGGTGAGTTCTCTACACAAATCCAAATGCTTTCTGAACAAATCATTCATTTGCGAATGTATGTAGAAGCTGCAATTGATTTTCCAGACGAAGAGATCGACTTTTTGTCTGATGGAAAAGTTGCCGGAGATCTGGACGCCATCCTCGCCAAACTCGACGATGTAAAAGCACAAGCAAAGCAAGGATCTTTACTGCGCGAAGGCATGCAAGTGGTCATTGCAGGGAAGCCGAATGCTGGAAAATCGAGTTTACTCAATGCCCTAGCGGGTAAAGAGAGTGCCATAGTTACCGATATTGCGGGAACAACACGAGATGTACTGAAAGAGCATATTCACATTGATGGAATGCCCCTTCACATTATTGATACAGCGGGACTTCGAGACAGCCCAGATAAAGTAGAGCAAATTGGTATTGCCAGAGCCTGGCAAGCTATCAATGAAGCTGATCACGTTCTGTTTGTTACCGATTCCACCACAACACAAACCTCGGACCCTTATCATATTTGGCCTGAATTTATGGGACGCCTACCTGCGGGAATTCCAGTGTCGGTAGTCAAGAACAAGGCCGATCTGTCAGACATTACCGTGGGTCAACAAACCGTATCAACAGAGCACGGTGACGTGGTTGTTATCAATTTATCTGCCAAAGAAAACCGTGGTGTGGATACGCTAAAATCTCATTTAGCCAATACCATGGGCTTCGACGCGACTACAGAAGGTCAGTTTACTGCACGACGTAGGCACCTAGACGCGCTAGACCAAGCACATCAACTAGTGATCACAGGTAAACAACAGCTAGACGATGCAATTGCAGGAGAGTTACTCGCTGAAGATTTGCGCTTGGCACACCAAGCCCTTTGCGAGATTACAGGGGAATTCACCTCAGACGATCTCCTTGGTAAGATATTCTCATCATTCTGTATTGGGAAATAGCCATATGTCACATCACTATTCAATTATTGTCGGATCCATGCTTGGAGCATCTGAATATGTCGCAGAAGCCTTAGAGGCAGAGATCACCGCCAAAGGCGATACCTGTGAGTTACATTTCGATCCTAAATTGTCAGATATTAATAAAACATCAACATGGATAGTGTGCACGTCAACTCATGGCGCAGGCGAACTTCCTGACAATATACAACCCTTTGCAAACGACTTGAAAAATACCGATCTCAGTGAAACTAAGAGCTATGTCATAGGGTTAGGTGACACTAGCTACGACACTTTCTGTCATGGTGCTCTGTCAATTGCATCTATACTCAAGGCGCAAGGGGCTACGCTGTTATCTGAACCACACTTAATAGATGTACTCACTCACCCTATTCCTGAAGAAAACGCTGTGGAGTGGTTTAACGAAACCATTGTTGCGTAACAACAATGTCCTCCGCCTATACCGATGCCGAACTCGCTGCACTTGCTTCACCGATTAGCAATTCCGCAAGAGTGCTTTACATGCTTGGTCTACGACCAACAGCAAATCGGGATACCGGCGCTACGGAACCGGTGCAGTACAAACCTCTGTTGGAACTTCTCAATGGCGATGGTAAATCAGAAACATTTTTGCGAGGAAGACAAATAAACAGCTTGATTAGGCATTTGGAAGACGCTGGCCTTATTAATGTTCCATCCACCGTTGATTTATCTCATTCAATTAATGGAATGTCTTTAGTACTTCCCCTACTTCACGCGTCCTCAGACAATTTTTCATCTCTACACACGTCTCCCACCGCAATGCACACCCAATGGAAACCCAATGATCAATTGTTTACAGATCTAGCTGTGCTGGTGGGAATAATAGACAAAACCTACGACGAACACGATGTTGGAGAATTTATTGCCTATTGGTTGGGGAAACCTCATCAACAATTCACCCAATATCAATGGACACAAAAGTTCGTTAATAACCTTAAACAAAAGCGTATAAACAGCGGTTACACTGCGACTACTCAAATTGGTACGCAAACCGTAAAAGTTGAAGCCGGATTAGAAGCGGACGATAATGCCAAAGCCCTTGTAGAAAAATACGCCACGTTAAAGAAGACTTAGTACTATGGATCGCATAACCGATAAAATTGCCAACTTGGCAAAAGCGCTGAATAAACCTTTAGTCACCGGTAATAACTACACCGATTACAAAACACTCAGAGCCACCTACGAGGCGCAGGCAAACCAAGAGGTACAAGCACTACAACAACGTACTAAAAAAGCGCGTGTAGAGGCTATACACGGCCGTTCAGACCTAAACCCTAAATGGACGTTCGCAAATCTTATCGAAGACAGCGAAGACGTGATCGAAGCGGTATCAATCGCCCAATCTTTTATTGCCGCTCATGACGATCCTGCATGGCGAGCAAGCGGCTCTCACATGATGATTTTTTATGGTGACTACGGTCGTGGTAAGTCTCACATTGCCGGCGCAATTGCACACCAACTTATTGATCAATATGAAATATCAGTACTTTACCGCCAACTTTCTACGCTTCAAGAAATGCGTTACTTCTCATACGACTTTAATGCGCAAGACAACATAGGTCAGAAATTCCGAGAAGCAACGGAAGAATTACTCGATGTTGACCTTTTGATTCTAGATGAAGTCTGCGTTAACGAGACAGTCTTGAAAAAAAATGCGCAAAGTTGGTTAGGCAATGTGCTTCGCCAACGATTGGTAAACAAGAAAAACTGTATATTGATTACAAACCACAACTTAGTAGAACTAGAACGAGCCCTTGGACGCTACTGTTTTGAATCAATCAAAGAATACGATACATACAAAGTAAAGTTCTCTGGACCGAGTCGCAGATCCAACTTATATCAAGATGAAAGCGATCACACAGCTTCACAACCGACTACTTATCAACCTAATCAAGTAAAATAATACAAATAAAATCGATTAAAGGCGCTGAACTGAGCGCCTTTTTTGATCAAAACCATTACAACAAATAGAGAACGTTAACCTAGATCGTTAGATCTATTTCGTCCGCTGTGGAAAGATCTCTTCCACAAAGAGATCCGTCTACAGTACAGGATTTTAAAGGAAAGTATAAAAATACAAATGATCTAACCTACACTTTATCCCCAACACGATCACAAGTTGATCAGTCCTGTGGATAGGATCATACAACCCTTTGTGTATAAGCTTTGGTTGTAAATTGAATAGAATTTTTAAATTTACCGCTTGTGGATAAATACCCTGCTTATACACAAGAAGATCTAGTGGTTATAGATCTGTGTTTCCCAATGTTATTGATCGCGTAAGATTATGATCTCAATTAGCTTTATTGAGTTACTAACAGATCATGGTGATCTTAATAAATATAAAAATAAACAGATCTAAAGAAGATCTTAAGATCATTAAAACCCATCAACCACACAATTGAAGAAAATTTAACCATTTTATTTAGCCTATAAGTCAGCTAAAATACGCGCCCTTTTTTCAGACACACTGAAAACATCCAACGTGAGTAAAGAGTGAGGTTAACCATGTATTATCACCAAGCATTTGACGTCATCGTAGTAGGCGGTGGACATGCTGGTACTGAAGCGGCATTAGCAGCCGCTCGAATGGGTGCTAACACGTTACTATTAACACACAATATAGAAACCATTGGACAAATGTCTTGTAATCCTGCGATAGGTGGGATCGGTAAAGGCCACTTGGTTAAAGAGATCGATGCGTTGGGTGGAGCAATGGCACTTGCCATAGATCAGGGTGGTATTCAGTTTAGAACTTTAAATTCAAGTAAAGGGCCAGCGGTCAGAGCGACTCGAGCGCAAGCAGACAGAACACTATACAGGCAGGCTATAAGAACAATAGTCGAACAACAAGAAAACCTAACCTTGTTTCAACAAAGCGTAGATGATCTTATAGTTGAAAATAACCGTGCAGTTGGCGTTGTTACTCAGATGGGTCTGAAATTCAAAGCCAAAACTGTAGTATTAACCGTAGGTACTTTTCTAGGTGGAACTATCCATATCGGGCTTGAAAACTATCGCGGTGGCAGAGCGGGTGATCCCCCGTCTATTGCTTTGGCAGAGCGTCTACGTGCGTTACCATTCAGAGTAGACAGATTAAAAACCGGAACCCCTGCACGTTTAGATGCACGCACTTTAGATTTTAGTGTGATGCAGCCTCAGCCCGGAGATGATCCGGTTCCCGTATTTTCATTTATGGGTGATCGCACAATGCACCCAAAACAAATACCGTGTTACATCACGCATACCAATGAAAATACGCACGATATTATTCGTGGAGGGCTAGACAGATCGCCCATGTTTACCGGCGTAATTGAAGGTGTCGGGCCAAGATACTGTCCAAGTATTGAAGATAAAATTACCCGTTTTGCAGATAAAAATTCTCATCAGATTTTTGTTGAACCTGAAGGGTTAAACAGCATTGAAGTGTATCCAAATGGTATTTCTACAAGTTTGCCGTTCGATGTGCAAATGGCATTCATTCGCTCTATCAAAGGTTTTGAAAATGCCCATGTGGTGCGCCCAGGCTACGCGATCGAATATGACTTTTTTGATCCAAGGGATCTAAAACAAACCCTTGAAACCAAATATATCGACGGCCTTTTCTTTGCAGGTCAAATCAACGGTACTACGGGTTACGAAGAAGCGGGAGCGCAAGGTCTAATCGCTGGTGCTAATGCAGCATTACAAGTGAAGGAGCAAGACCCTTTAACTTTACGTCGAGATCAGGCATACATGGGTGTACTTATCGATGACCTTGCAACCATGGGAACGAAAGAGCCCTACCGCATGTTTACCAGTCGTGCTGAATACCGATTATTATTGCGCGAAGACAATGCTGATAGTCGTTTAACCGGTATTGGCCGCGAAATAGGATTAGTAGACGATGCCCGATGGCAAGCCTATAACACTAAGATGGAAGCGGTCGAGCAAGAGTTACAAAGGGTACGTGGTCAATGGATCCACCCTGATCACGCAGCCACGCCCAAACTCAATACGTTTTTAAAAAATCCAGTGAGCCGCGAACACTCGCTAGAAGAGCTGATAAGACGCCCGGAAGTCTCTTACGATCAACTTATGCAAGTTGAATCATTAGGCCCAGGGTTGGAAGATCCTATTGCTGCTGAGCAAGTTGAAATTCAAATTAAGTACGCTGGATATATTGCGCGTCAAATGGACGAAATTGCTAAAACCCAGCGTCATGAAAATACGCTATTACCTGTTGACCTAGATTTTAGTAAAATATCCGGTCTTTCTAACGAAGTGGTCGCAAAGCTTACCGATGCTCGCCCTGAAACCATAGGCAAAGCTTCGCGTATCTCAGGGATAACCCCCGCAGCTATTTCGTTGTTACTGGTCTATTTGAAAAAACACGGCATGTTGAGAAAACAGGAACCATTGAGCGCGTGAGCAACGAAAATTTAGTGCAAGAATTATCAGTAATTCTTACCAAAGGTATTGATGCACTTGGAGTGTCACTTAATGACACTCAGCAGGAGCAGTTGGTTGGATATGTGCTACTTATGCACAAATGGAACAAGGCGTATAATTTAACGTCTGTTCGCGATCCCAAAGAAATGATGGTGAAACACATTCTTGATTCGCTGGCCATCATTCCCCATGTAACGGGAACGAGAATTATCGATGTGGGAACTGGACCTGGGTTACCGGGCATACCCTTGGCCATTGCTTTTCCTGAGAAAAATTTTACGCTTTTAGACAGCTTGGGTAAACGGGTTCGCTTTATGAAGCAATGTGCTCATGAACTAAAGCTGCCCAACGTAACTCCTATTCAAAGCCGCGTTGAAGCACATATCCCTGACCCTGTTTATGACATTGTATTAAGCAGAGCGTTTGCATCTTTAAAAGATATGTTGCACTGGTGCCAGCATCTGGTAGATTCAGAAGGGCAGTTTCTGGCGCTGAAAGGGCAATACCCTGAAGATGAAATTGAAGAAGTAAGTAGTCACTACCATGTTAGTAGAACAGAAAACCTAACAGTGCCTAATCTTGTTGGCGAACGTCATCTGGTCTGGATTAAAAAACTATAACAGGATTCAATGTGGCTAAGGTAATCGCAATAGCGAATCAAAAAGGCGGGGTTGGTAAAACAACCACGGCTGTTAATGTCGCGGCTTCTATGGCGGCAACGAAACGAAAAGTACTACTCATCGATCTCGATCCGCAAGGCAACGCCACCATGGGTAGCGGTGTCGATAAATACGAAGTCGATGCAACGGCATTTGAGCTTTTGATTGAAGAGAAGCCAATTGACGATGTTATCGTTAAAGATACTTCTGGAAAGTACGACCTCATCGCTGCAAATGGCGACGTTACCGCAGCGGAAATCAAGCTCATGGAAATGTTTGCTCGTGAAGTAAGACTTCGCAATGCCCTTGCGCCTATTAAACACAAATACGATTTTATTTTTATCGACTGCCCGCCATCGCTGAACCAGTTAACAGTTAATGCCCTTGCTGCTGCCGATTCAGTAATGGTACCTATGCAATGTGAATATTATGCCCTTGAAGGACTAACTGCTTTAATGGACACCATCCAAAAACTGGCGTCTGTAGTTAATCCTGAATTGAAGATAGAAGGCGTATTGCGTACCATGTACGATCCTCGGAACAGACTTGCAAATGATGTTTCAGAGCAGCTTAAGCGACATTTCGGTGAGCAGGTATACCGCACGGTTATTCCTCGCAATGTAAGGTTGGCAGAAGCCCCGAGTTTTGGTGCACCGGCTATGTATTACGACAAGTCCTCTACCGGCGCTAAAGCATATTTGGCCTTAGCTGGAGAAATACTGCGTCGCAGAGACAAAGCGGCCCCAGCCCCAGCAAAAGCCAGTTAATAGTAAAAAATAACGAACAATAGACACCTTTCGGTTAATGTCATCGAGGAAACTATGTCACCAAAAAAAAGAGGGCTAGGTCGCGGATTAGATGCGCTACTTGCGACCAGTCAATCTTCCTCTCAACGAGAACGAGATGCCGTTGCTGATGAGATCACTAACAGTGAACTAAGCAAGCTACCCATCGAGCATTTAACGCCCGGTAAATATCAGCCAAGAAAAGACATGTCACCAGAGGCATTAGAAGAACTTGCGTCTTCTATTCGCGCACAAGGGGTTATCCAGCCTATTGTTGTGCGTGAAATTGAGCCTAACCGCTATGAAATTATTGCTGGTGAAAGACGTTGGCGCGCAGCACAGCTAGCACAGCTTGATGAAGTGCCTTGTCTAGTTAAAAACGTACCCGATGAAGCTGCTGTTGCCATTGCATTAATTGAAAATATTCAGCGTGAAGACCTCAATGCTATGGAAGAAGCACAGGCGCTTGATAGATTAATGAATGAGTTTGCTTTAACTCACGCGCAAGTTGCTGAGGCTGTGGGTAAATCCAGAACGACGGTCACTAATCTACTTCGCTTAAACAATCTGAACGAGGATGTAAAAATTCTTGTTGAGCACGGTGATATTGAAATGGGGCACGCACGTGCTTTGCTTGCGCTCGAAGGTATGGAGCAATCAACCGCAGCGCAAACTGTGTCTGGAAAAGGCCTCACCGTTAGAGATACCGAAAAGCTTGTTAAGAAGCTACTTGAACCAGAAAAGCCAAAAGCTGAGAAAAAAGTTGATCCCGATGTTGAAAGTTTAATGACACGACTTTCTGAAAATTTGGGGGCTCAAGTGGCAATAAATCACAATAATAAGGGCAAAGGAAAGTTGGTAATTAGCTTCAATGACCTTGAGCAACTCGACGGTATTATTAATAAAATACAATAGTTTATATAGATTTATTTAACTACTTACCACCGCCTCGTTCATATGCTTGTCGTTCAGTAGGCTGTCGAGGCGGATAGACAAGTTTCCAGTTATACACTTAGTAAATTTTCAAAATAACTTTCAAGATGCGTTGAATGGTTGAAAAATCTCGGTAAAACAGTATACTTCTGACGCTTTTTGTTAGACGTGAACAAGCTACGGGATAAAGTGACAAACAGGCTGACTGAACAAGGATTAAACTTAGCGAAAAAAGGGATCTTGGTTCAAGTCGTAATAGCGCTTTTTCTTTCTCTTTTTTTAGGTGTTTTGTTGAGCGGCCATGCAGCGATTTCAGCACTAGCTGGTGCAATGGCGAGTATTCTCCCTACCTGTATTTTCACGCTGTTTGCGTTCCGTTATGGCGGTGCTACGCAAAGCAATCTAGTGGCGAAGAGCTTCAGCCAAGGCTCAAAAGTTAAATTGGCACTGACGACAATATTATTTGTTATCGCTTTTGCAGGATTAAACGCATTGCCGATTATTGTGTTTATTTCGTATGCGGTAACCACGGCCAGTCACAGTTTGGCCATGCTGTGTTTTGATAAGTAATAAAAATAAACAAACAACACTATCAAAACAAGAACAGCACGATAGAACAGTTAACGATTTCTACACTTTACAATTTGGGTTAAACAATGGCATCTGAATACACTACCTCAGAATATATCAAGCACCACTTGACCAATGCCTCAATGTGTTCAACCGACAACGGAATTGCGTTTAATGAAGCGTGTTCTGATGCGGGTTTTTGGACATGGCATGTTGACACACTCGCATGGTCAATTGGCCTAGGTATTCTTTTCCTATGGATTTTCCGCAGCGTTGCATCAAAAGCAACTACTGGCGTACCGGGCAAAATGCAAGCGTTCGTCGAATTGGTTGTTGAGTTTGTTGACGACAACGTCAAAAGTACCTTCCACGGTAAAAGCGGCCTCATCGCGCCATTAGCACTAACCATCTTCGTGTGGGTATTGCTAATGAACTTAATGGACCTAATTCCGGTTGATTTATTGCCAACAATTGCTGGCCTAGTGGGTTCATCAGCATTTGGTATGGATCCTCACGATGTATACATGAAGGCGGTACCAACCACTGACCTTAACCTAACGTTAGCGTTGGCTACAGGCGTATTCGTACTTATTCTTTTCTACTCTATCAAAATGAAAGGTATTGGTGGGTTCACTAAAGAACTTACGCTACAGCCTTTTGGTCATCCTATCTTTATTCCAGTGAACTTCATTCTGGAAACTGTGACCTTGCTTGCACGTCCGCTTTCATTAGCGCTACGTCTTTTCGGTAACCTTTATGCAAGTGAGCTAATCTTCATTTTGATTGCGACAATTGGTTATTTCCAATTGCCTCTTCACTTTGCGTGGGCGGTATTCCACATTTTGGTACTTCCGCTACAAGCCTTCATCTTCATGATGTTGACAATTGTTTACTTAAGCTTGGCTTGCGAAGACCACTAAAAAAAGTATTGAACCGTGTTGATTCGCCTGGAAACCATCAGCACGGTTTATAAACGGGTTTAACTTTTAACATTAACTTTAACTTAACTTTAAATCGGAGATTTAACATGCTTGCAATTGCAGTTGCTATCCTAATTGGTATGGGTGCCCTAGGTACCGCTATCGGCTTCGGTCTTCTAGGTGGAAAATTCCTAGAGTCTGCGGCACGTCAGCCTGAACTAGCCCCACAACTACAAGTAAAAATGTTCATCGTAGCGGGTCTAATCGATGCGATCGCGATGATCGGTGTTGGTATCGCACTATTCCTATTGTTCGCTCCACCTCAGTACCTACTTTAATCAATACTCTAGCGAACTTTTATGAGGAGAGGCGATAGTGAATATTAACGCCACTTTTATTGGTCAATTAATCGCCTTCGCTGTGTTCGTGGTGTTCTGCATGAAATATGTATGGCCGCCGCTAATTGCAGCGATTGAAGAACGTCAGAAGAAAATCGCCGATGGGCTTGAAGCTTCTGAACGTGCAGAGAAAGACCTAGAGCTTGCTCAAGCGAAAGCTACAGAGCAGCTTAAAGATGCGAAAGCGCAAGCAGCTGAAATTATCGAGCAGGCTAAAAAGCGTGCCAACCAATTGGTTGACGACGAAACGCAAAAAGGCCATGCGGAACGCGAGAAAATCATCGCTTCTGGTTATGCCGAAATTGAAGCTGAACGTAATCGTGCCAAAGAAGATCTACGCAAACAGGTTGCTGCTTTAGCAATCGCGGGTGCACAACAGATCATTCAACGTGAAATCGATGCTGCAGCGCAAAACGACATTGTTGAAAAACTTGTCGCTGAGCTTTAAGAGGGAGATGAGCCATGTCTGAATTGACAACCGTTGCTCGTCCTTACGCTAAAGCAGCTTTCGATTTCGCTGTCGAGAAAGGTGTTATTGCCCAATGGCAAGACATGCTGGCTTTTGCCGGTGCGGTAGCAAGCAACGAAGAAATGCACTCGTTATTAACGGGTTCAGTTGCTGCTGAAACACTGGCCGATGTTTTTATTAACATCTGTGGCGAGCAGCTCGACGAACACGGCCAAAACCTAATTAAGGTGTTGGCAGAGAATAAACGTATATCTGCGTTGCCTGAAATTTCAACCTTGTTCGATGCGCTTAAAGCAGACTACGAGAAAGAAATTGAAGTAGACGTAACGTCAGCGTCAGAGTTGACCGATGCACAGCAAACTGAGCTTAGTGCGTCTTTAGAAAAACGTTTGGCACGTAAAGTGAAGCTTAATTGTAACGTGGACCCTGCCCTGATTGCCGGATTTGTAGTAAAAGCCGGTGATACAGTTATTGATGGTTCCGTAAAATCGAAATTGAACCGTCTCGCAGACGCGTTGCAAGCATAACGGGGATATGAGCATGCAACTTAATTCCACTGAAATTGCTGAACTGATCAAGAAAAGAATTGAACAGTTCAATGTAACCAGTGAAGCACGCAATGAAGGTACTATTGTTGGTGTAACCGACGGTATTATCCGCATTCATGGCCTTGCAGATGTAATGCAAGGTGAAATGATCGAGCTTCCTGGAAGCCGCTACGCAATTGCACTAAACCTTGAGCGAGACTCAGTTGGTGCGGTTGTTATGGGTCCTTATGCCGACCTACAAGAAGGCGTAAAAGTACAATCTACTGGTCGTATCCTAGAAGTACCTGTTGGTAATGCGCTACTAGGCCGTGTTGTAAACACGCTTGGTGAGCCAATCGACGGTAAAGGTGCGATCGAAGCTGACGGCTTTGAGCCGGTTGAAAAAATTGCACCTGGTGTAATCGAACGTCAATCGGTAGACCAGCCAATTCAAACTGGTTATAAGTCAGTTGATGCTATGATTCCAGTTGGCCGTGGCCAGCGTGAGCTTATCATCGGTGACCGTCAGTGTGGTAAAACAGCAATGGCTATCGACGCTATTATCAACCAAAAAGGTACAGGCATTAAGTGTGTGTACGTAGCGGTTGGTCAAAAAGCGTCTACTATCGCTAACGTAGTACGTAAACTAGAAGAGCACGGTGCACTAGACCACACTATCGTGGTTGCAGCTTCTGCTTCTGAGTCTGCTGCGCTTCAATACCTAGCGCCTTACTCTGGTTGTACTATGGGTGAATACTTCCGTGACCGCGGTGAAGACGCGCTTATCGTATATGATGATTTGTCAAAGCAAGCTGTTGCTTACCGTCAAATCTCATTGCTACTTAAGCGTCCTCCTGGTCGTGAAGCATATCCTGGTGACGTATTCTATCTTCACTCGCGCCTACTAGAGCGTGCTGCACGTGTAAACGAGCAATACGTAGAGCGCTACACTAACGGTGAAGTTAAAGGTCAAACTGGTTCACTTACTGCGCTTCCAATTATCGAAACGCAAGCAGGTGACGTATCAGCATTCGTACCTACTAACGTAATCTCAATTACTGACGGTCAGATCTTCCTAGAAACTGACTTGTTCAACGCAGGTATCCGTCCAGCGGTTAACGCTGGTATCTCGGTATCTCGTGTTGGTGGTGCTGCACAAACAAAAATCATCAAGAAACTAGGTGGTGGTATCCGTCTAGCACTTGCTCAGTATCGTGAACTTGCGGCGTTCTCGCAGTTTGCTTCTGACCTTGATGATGCTACTCGTGAACAGCTAGAACACGGTGAGCGCGTAACTGAGCTTATGAAGCAGAAGCAGTACGCTCCACTTTCTATTGCTGACATGGGTGTTTCACTGTTCGCAGTAGAGAAAGGGTTCCTTAAGGGCATCGAGCTTAACAAAATCCTAGATTTTGAAGCTGCTCTTCACTCGTTCATGAACAGCGAACATGCTGAGCTGATGAAGACTATCAACGAAACAGGTAACTACAACGACGAGATTGCCGGCAAGTTGAACGACGCTTTAACTAACTTTAAAGCGACACAAACTTGGTAATCAATGGTGCTGGTGTTTAACCACCAGCGCATTCGTTGAGTAATCGGAGAGATAGTCATGGCCAGCGGTAAAGAAATAAAAGGTAAGATTGGGAGTATTAAAAATACTCAAAAAATTACCAGTGCGATGGAAATGGTTGCCGCGTCTAAAATGAAAAAGGCGCAGGAACGCATGGCCTCTGGTCGTCCATACGCACAAAATATGCTTAAAGTGATTGGTCACATTGCCAATGGTAGCTTGGAGTATCGCCACCCTTATTTGGAAGAGCGAGAAGTCAAGCGTGTTGGTTACATCGTGATTTCTACTGACCGAGGCTTATGTGGTGGCTTGAACACCAACGAATTTAAGCTCGTTGCCAAAGACGTCCAGAAATGGAAAGAACAAGGCGTAGAAGTAGATTTCGCTGCATTGGGTTCGAAGGCGTGTTCTTTCTTCAACCGTTTCGGTGGTACGTTGTTAGCCGCTGAATCAGGTTTAGGTGACAAGCCATCGGTAAGCGATGTAGTGGGTGTTGTACGCGTTATGCTTAACGCTTACGACGAAGGTAAATTGGACCGAGTGTTCTTGGTATTCAATGACTTCGTAAACACGATGACACAGGCACCTGTGATCAATCAGTTATTGCCTTTGCCAAAGTCGGAAGACGAAGAATATCAGCATCGTTGGGACTACATTTACGAGCCAGATCCAAAGGAAATTTTGGAAGCATTGATGGTTCGTTACATTGAGTCTCAGGTGTATCAGGGTGTTGTAGAAAACGCAGCTTCTGAACAAGCAGCGCGTATGGTTGCCATGAAGGCAGCAACCGACAACGCAGGCAACCTTATTGATGAGTTGCAACTGGTGTACAACAAAGCGCGTCAAGCCGCAATCACACAAGAAATTAGTGAGATTGTTGGTGGTGCCGCAGCGGTGTAGGCAAAGGTTTAGATAAGATAACGAGGACTAATTATGAGTCAAGGTAAGGTCGTCCAAATCATTGGCGCCGTTGTGGACATCGAGTTTCCACAAGATGCGGTACCAAGAGTTTATGACGCACTACAAGTTACCGAAGGTGACTTGTCAGGATTAACCCTGGAAGTGCAACAGCAATTAGGTGGCGGTGTTGTTCGTGGCATCGCACTAGGTACTACTGATGGTCTACGTCGTGGACTTACAGTAGAAAACAGCGGTAAACCAATCTCAGTTCCAGTAGGTACAGCTACACTAGGCCGTATCATGGACGTATTGGGTAACCCAATCGACGAAGCTGGCCCAATTGGTGAAGAAGAGCGTATGTCTATTCACCGTGCAGCGCCAAGCTACGAAGAACAGTCTAGCTCGGTAGAACTACTAGAAACTGGTATCAAAGTAATCGACTTAGTTTGCCCATTCGCTAAGGGTGGTAAAGTTGGTCTATTCGGTGGTGCTGGTGTAGGTAAAACCGTAAACATGATGGAACTTATCCGTAACATCGCAATCGAGCACAGCGGTTTCTCTGTATTCGCTGGTGTTGGTGAGCGTACTCGTGAGGGTAACGATTTCTATCATGAAATGAACGAATCAAACGTACTTGATAAAGTATCGCTTGTATACGGTCAGATGAATGAACCACCGGGTAACCGTCTACGTGTTGCACTGACTGGTCTTACAATGGCTGAGAAGTTCCGTGACGAAGGTCGTGACGTACTTTTCTTCGTTGATAACATCTACCGTTATACACTAGCGGGTACAGAGGTATCAGCACTTCTAGGTCGTATGCCGTCAGCGGTAGGTTACCAGCCTACTCTTGCTGAGGAAATGGGTGTACTTCAAGAACGTATCGCGTCTACTAAGACTGGTTCAATCACTTCAATCCAAGCGGTATACGTACCTGCGGATGACTTGACTGACCCGTCACCAGCAACTACGTTTGCTCACTTGGACGCAACGGTTGTACTTTCTCGTGATATCGCATCTTTGGGTATTTACCCAGCGGTTGACCCACTAGATTCAACGTCTCGTCAGCTTGACCCGCTAGTTATTGGTCAAGAGCACTACGACGTTGCACGTGGTGTACAAACTGTACTTCAGCGCTACAAAGAGCTGAAAGATATTATCGCGATCCTAGGTATGGACGAGCTATCTGATGAAGACAAGCAAGTGGTAACACGTGCTCGTAAGATTCAGCGTTTCTTGTCACAGCCTTTCTTCGTAGCGGAAGTATTCACTGGTTCTCCAGGTAAGTACGTATCGCTAAAAGATACCATTAGCGGCTTTAAAGGCATTTTGGACGGTGAATACGACCACATGCCAGAGCAAGCTTTCTACATGGTTGGTTCGATCGACGAAGCAGTAGAGAAAGCCAAAAAAGCATAATGATGCGGCTGGCTTAGCCAGCCCATAGTTTTGCGAATGTACCTAATCAGGAGGTTCACATGGCAATGACAGTACATTTGGACGTAGTAAGCGCAGAGAAGCAAATCTTCTCTGGTCTTGTTGAAACGATTCAAGTGACAGGTAGCGAAGGTGAATTGGGTATCCACCCAGGTCACGCGCCGCTTATCAGTGCTATTAAACCTGGTATGGTGCGTTTGGTTAAACAGCACGGTGAAGAAGAAATGATTTACGTTGCTGGTGGTGTACTAGAAGTACAACCGGGCAATGTCACCGTTCTTGCTGATACTGCTGTTCGAGCTGAAGATCTTGATGAGCAGGCGGCACAAGAAGCCAAACGACGTGCTGAAGAGCATATCGCCAACCCAGGCGCAGACTTTAATTACGCAGAAGCGGCTCATGAATTGGCAGAAGCCATTGCACAGCTTCGCTTAATACAAAAATTGCGTAAATAAACGAGCATTTTGTTTAAAAACCCGCCTAATGGCGGGTTTTTTGTTTGCAGCCACACCTTACATAGCTTAATGTATGTCACTGGTATAACCACGCCTAAGTGTTACACACGTTCAGTACTGACCAGTGCTTTTTGTAGGCCAATGTAAACGTGTAATTAGCACGCTGTAGTCATGAAGTTTAATCTTTACTCCCATTCGCAAAACTCGATGTCTATCGGGTTTTATCCACTCATAACAACAATATTATTGCTTGTTGTTCATTACTTTACCGGTGCACTAGATTGGCCGGCCGACGGTGATGTGCAAGCGCAACGAGACTTTAATTCTGCCATTGGTATGTCAGCACTTACAGGGTACTTTTGGTTTGCAATAAGATTGCTTCATCAAAACGTAGCTAGTTCCCTAATTTCATTGTTAGTAAAGTCTAACCAATTGAGTCAGTTTTCTCGGCATCGCTCTTTACTCACCTTGGAGTTTAAGCATCACATATTCAATACTGCGGTAGTGTCCATTCTTATTACAGTATCTTACGTGGTGGTAGAAGGCTTACTTTCAACTAAACAAGAACTGCGGGTTCTTGTTCTTACGGCTACCGCCGTACCGTTTTGGTTTCTAATGTGGCTTTATCTTATTCAGTTAACGTCGAATATTCGTTATCTGTCAAATCATATACTGACCAAGGTAGCGAAAGGTAACGATTACTTAACATCACTTGTAGTCTTAGTTAGATTGGGAGTGGCGAATGCCTTTATTTCTTTAGGGGCGATAATTATCGTGCCTATATTTTGGTTTAAGAAAAGCATTCCGTCCTTAGATTTGTTTATCCTCACCTTATTTACGGGGATACTACTAGGTTATCTTTGCTTACCCGTATATCGCTTCAAAAAACGTCTGAGAGAAGAACAACAAGTGCTTTTGCTTGATATAGAGAACAAAATCAAGCGCGAAATTAAAACATATAAAGAATCGCAGCAAGGCGATATCAGTCGTAAGGTTGAATTACTTGAAAGCGAAAAAGAAGTCGTGAGTACAGTGTCATCAGGCGTACTTCTGTTTAGAGATCACGCGCGCATGACAACAATGGCACTTCTTGTACCCCTCTCGTGGGGAATAATTAAGATGATAGAGTGGCTTGTAGCAAATTCGATTACGCAGTAGTCTGGTCTATTGACGAATTTTGGAGGGAAGCCTATGCGTATATACGGCGACAAGCGTTCAGGGAATTGTTACAAGCTTCAACTATTACTTGCCCTACAGGGTAAAACTTGTGAATGGATTGACGTAGATATTCTCAAAGGTGAGACCCGAACTAACGGGTTTTTAGAAAAATCGGCGAATGGCAAAATTCCGATTTTAGAATTTGATGATGGAAGGGTGATATCTGAATCTAACGCTATTATGCATTATCTTGCGTCAGGCTCGCCTTTAATACCAAGCTCAACTTATGACTTTGCCAAGTTACTACAATGGCAATTTTTTGAGCAATATAGCCATGAACCTTACATCGCGGTAGCTCGATATATCAATATCTACCTCGGCATGCCGCAAGAACGCAAAGCTGACTTTGAAGCGAAGCAAGCTGGTGGCTACAGTGCCTTGGAAGTGATGGAACGACAACTCAACCAAACTCCTTTCTTGGTGGGAGACAGCTTAACACTGGCAGATATTTCTTTGTTCGCTTATACCCATGTGGCTCATGAAGGAGGCTTTGATTTAACGCCATTTCCCGCAGTGAGAAACTGGATAACTCTCATTAAAGATCAAAAAGGGTTTATTCCCTTACAAAGCTAATCTTTTGCTAGGCTTCGCCTGTGGTGAATAGGCCCGCGCCAGTGGCTTTGCATAGCACTTTGGAGTTTATACAAGGGTGAAGAATCTATTCCGTATATACATTCAAGCGCATAAGCTGTGGCTTCTAACGTAGACAACCCTGCTTCCATCTTAGTATGGCGTATCGCATACTTTGATTTAGGGGCGTGGTTAAAATGAAAGCTTGGAAGAGTGTTCAACCAGGTGTGTTGTTGCATTATCCCAAATGCTTGTCGCCAACTTCCATCAATAACAACAAGGTTTTTGAGGCGCGTAGAAAGTGTGTGTTGGTGGTCTTCCAGGGCTTCACTGTTATCGCTGGGATACAATATGGCTGAGTTGGTTGGCAGTAGTCTTTGCATAAGCGCATTTATGCTGTGTAAGTCGTCATTCGCTATAATTTTCGTGCGCTGGTTGGTTAGTGCGATAAGTTTAGCTGTATTTTTGGCGTGAGAGGCTTCTTTTGAATGCTGCAAAATATAGAGATTTAATGGAATGGATAAAGGTTCCAGAGCACTGCATACACATGTGAATAACGGATAATTACAATGGTCACAATATGCTCTCATTTTTATTCTAAACTCACAAACGGCAAAAATATTGGCTACAATTGTAATGCATTACAGCCATTTTTTATAAATTGGGTCTTTCTCTGATATGCTCCAACCATCAATGTCAGAGAAAATCTTAACAACCTTGGCATTGGTTCCGCCGGGTGTGGTTGTGAGTTACGGTCAACTTGCCGACCTTGCTGGATTGCCCGGAAGAGCGAGGTATGCTGGTCATTGCCTTAAAAAGACGAGTGAAGTTGTAAACTGGCATCGGGTATTGCGTTCAAATGGACAAATAGCATTTCCAGAAAATACCTTAAATTACAATTTGCAGTGCGAGAAATTGAAATCTGAAGGTGTTGAAGTTAAAAATGGTAGAGTCAATATGAAACGTTTTGGTTGGATACCAGATACTTATACATTGCTCTCGGTCCTCAAATATTAATAAGAAAGGCCATAGCCTCTACTCGCAAAATTCGATAGATGAAATTTATAAAATGACACCGTCACCACTGAAAAAAATTACCATCAATGAGTTAAAACCCGGAATGTATGTACATCATATAGATGAACAAAAAGGGCGATTGTCGGTAAAAAATCAAGGGAGAATATCGTCACAAGCCTCTGTTGAATTGCTTAAAAAGCGAGGCGTTAAATCACTGACTATTGATACGTCGAAAACCCTAGCAGTTGATGATGTAAATAGCGACGATGAGTCTGACAACACGAGCAAATGTTTAGAGCAGCAGTCAAATGGCCCAAAAGTGTCATTAGAAGACGAACTAACTCGCGCTACAAAACTCCATCATCAGGGTAAGCAAATACAGAAGTTGTTGTTGTCGAGTGTGAAAAAAGGACTTCCGTTTGACGATAAAATACCCCGTGCATTTTCTAAGAATCTCGTTTCTTCAGTAGACAGAAATCCAGATGCACTGTTGTGTTTAACTAAGATCCGTGAAAAAGATGATTACTTATTTGAGCACTCGCTCAATGTTGCGATACTCCTAGCTCATTTTGCTCGCTACTTAGGAATGTCTGACAGTGAAGTGCAAGATCTTTCCTATGCTGGCTTTCTTCACGATTTAGGGAAAATCCAAGTCCCTGATGAAATATTGCACAAGCCCGGCCGTCTAACAGATGAAGAAATGCTAGTGATGAAAGGCCATGTCACATTTGGTGTGGATTATTTAAAGCAAACTGATATTGCTCCACCCCTTATACGCGCCATTAGTGAGCATCATGAGAGACTCGATGGACTTGGCTATCCCGCAGGTGTTTCGGGTGATGATATTAGTCGAGCAGGACGAATGCTTGCGATAGCAGATATGTACGATGCCTTGGTGGCCGACCGAGTATATAAAAAGGGAATGCCAAGTCAGAAAGCCTTTGCCATTCTTATTAATGATGCACCAGAGCGTTTAGATGAAGTGCTAGTGAGACAATTCATTAAGTGTATGGGCTTATATCCAGTGGGAAGTGTAGTACTTTTGTCAAATGAGCGGTTAGCTATGGTTACTGCGCAGACTGATAACCCTCTTACACCGAATGTTAAGGTGTTTTATTCGGCGCGAAACAATCACTTTTTAGAAGCGAAAGATATTTCGCTAAGTAGCGAACCCCGAATAACCATTGTTAAAGCAGTCAAGGCGGGGGACTATAACATCGACATAAATGCATTTTTCGAACGCTCCGTATCAGTCGGTTAATAGTTTCTGTTTAGCTGCCATTCATCTTTAGCGACGTATACTTTGGCTGTATTTAAGAAGGGCAACAAACGCACTTCATTATCCAACGTGTGGTTCAACACAATTTTTATTTTTTGGAGTCATCATGAAACACTATATTTTCACGGGAATTGTTGTTTCCACTTTGTTCATCGGTGGATGTATGAGTACCACTAACAATGCGCAGCGAGGCGCAATGATTGGCGCGGTTTTAGGGGCTGTTCTAGGTAAAGCCACAGGAGATCATGATAAAAGCCGTTATGCGTGGGGAGCTGCCGTCGGAGCAATCGCAGGTGGCGCTATTGGCAGCTATATGGATAAACAAGAAGAGGCACTCAGGGAGCAATTGTCTGACACTGGGGTACAGGTGGTCAGAGAAGGCGACAACTTACGCCTAATCATGCCTGGTGAAATTACTTTTGCGACCAATAGCTCAACCATTAGCACGAGTTTTCACCCCGTGTTACAAGATGTAGCCACAGTCATTAATCAATACGAGAAAACCATATTGATGATAAAGGGCCACACTGACGACGTAGGCTCAGAGGAATATAACCAAGGGCTTTCAGAGCGAAGAGCCGGTGAAGTATCTAGTATACTTACTCAATTTAATGTGAACCCAACCCGTATTACTTTGGTGGGCATGGGAGAGTACGAACCGAAAGTGCCCAATACCACAGAGGCAAATAGACAAATCAACCGCCGTGTAGAACTAGAGATCCACCCGCTGACCTAATCAAGTTTTAAGGGGTGTATGCCTTAATTTGGTCGGCGATATCGTCGGCCAAAGCGTTGGGTACGGGAATGACTAAGTGATACTGGGCAAACTTCCACTGTCCATTTAATTTCTCTAACACTCCTGTACCACGTGTTACGCCTAAGCTCTCGTTACAAAGTAACTCGTCAAACCACGCTACGTTACCCGTGGTAGAAAAGTAGATATTTCGCTCTGTTACCCTATACGTCCATCCCTTTCCCTTGTCGAAATAAGGCGTGGCGTAAGCTTTAAATTCTTCTACGGTCCAAGTCTCACTGGCATCAGTACCAATAAAAATAGCCTCGTCGTCAAACAGCGCAAAGTAAGCTTGCCCATTGGCTTCTGATGCAAACGTGTGCAACGCATCAATGGTGTTTGCAACGTCATCATGGTCGTGTGACAGTGCATAGGCTGATGTAAAAAGGCAAAAAAAGATGGTTAATGCGCGCATAAGTTTCCCAAGGTATTTACTTTACTCATGCTAAATAATGCGGCAAAACAAGGGAAATGTCACAAAGATAAAAACAGTGTCGTACAAACTCATGTACGACACTGGACTAGACTTTATGGTTGTGAGCTTTTTACCCCGTCGCCTTGCTTGTTGAAAGACGGGAGGTCATTTAACACATCTACCGAAAACTCCACATTGTTAAACAGCAATGGATAATAAAACTGTCTAAGGTCAGCGTGGTATTGCCTGATACTGGCCTCGTACGCCATCATTGCGTGGGTATTGGTATCTGCAATCGCCGTCATTACTCGTTGCGTAAGCATGGGCGGAGACACCCAGGCGATGTAACTGGCTAGCTTATCGCGACGCTGAATAGCCTCTCTGTACGATGAAGACAAGGGGGCTGCGGTTTGATCGCCAACTTGCTGAAACGCGTAGTACCATTTCCACTCAAACAGAGAGTTCATGTCTGTCTTGTCAGCCCATTGTGGGTGAGTTGCTAGAAATTCGTCCCACGTGGCTGAAAAGGGTAAATCCCAGGCTCCGTTAACGGCTTCTCGTTGGGTTAATACAATTTGACCGCCGCTAGGGCTTTGCACTGCTGACTTAATAATAGTGTCACCCGCGACAGGGATCATCACGGTAATAAGCAGCCATATTCCAAGTAGCGATGAGGCAACGCGAGCCGAGTTCATCGACGCAAAGCGTTTGATACCTCCAATAGCAAAGGCAATAGTAGTCCACACTGCAAGATGAATTATGGTAATAGCAACCACGAGTGCTACGTTCAGTGCACTAGCTCCAGTGACTATCGCACCAACCACAAAGGGGAGCATTATTGCAACTCCTAGCGCAGCGCTTTGTACGGCAGCACGTGTAAGCCATAAGGCTCTTTGATTGCTGGTGGTAACCGTCAGTAAATCAAATCGTCCTGCTTCTTTTTCGCCTGAGCGTAAATCATGAAGTAGCAATATGACAAACAAAGGCATGAGCACACTGATCAAAAATGCGTAATCAAAACGTCCTACTAGCGATAACTCTGGGTTATCGGCATCGGTCTCATAGATTTGACCTTCAAGGGCAAGCATGCGAATTCTATGCTTCCATGGAAACACGTCTCGTTGACCCATGGCCGCAAATGCCATAGGCGATGGTTCGGCGTAGGTAAGGTGAAAGGTATAGTATGCCGCGCTACCAAAATCACTTTGATGAGACTGCACATTAACTCTGTCTGTGTGGTCTTTTTCGAGTAATCTAGCAATGGTTGCATGTTGGGTTTGTGTTTCAGTAATACCACTCCACACCGCAAAAACAGACAACACAAATGCCGCTAAAACAAACGCTACGCGATATTTTTGCTTGGCAATGAATGTTGCTTCCCGTTTTATATCATTGAAATAACTCATGGTTTAACTCTCCTAATAGCAACGACAAGGAAGCCGACAGTAAGAAGAACCCAAAACAAAAGCTGTGTGGCAGCGCTTAAACTTTGCTGTATTCGATCCATTGTAGGGGCGGGAGCAAAAGAAAACGAAGACAGAACCTGCCAATGGCTAGCATCAACTTTCGCTGCTGTTGCTGTATCTTCATTTTTGTATCGATTCACATCGTGGTTGTAATCTAAATGGTCGGCGTGAACTTTATTCAAAGACTGAACAAAGTCGAATCGCAAAATTTCAGCTTCCCGTAAAAAGCGATGATGGGTTTCGATATTGGTGCCTGCCATTGCCATAGAAAAGGTGCGTATGGCCACGGTGGGCGACAACCAACCAAACCATCGCGAAACCTGTGTTTGAGCAAGCTCGGTATCCATTCTGGCTTCTGCAAAGCGGTTCAGCACGTCAGTGAGCTTTTGCTCTGAATACTGTGCTACTACGCCGCGAAAGTTAACGGGAAGTTCACTTACATCATCGGCATCGTATTGTGCGAGTAAATTCGCTTTTAATGCGGCAAAGGCAGGGTCTTGTGCATTGTGTCCGTCACCTAGTTTTCTCAACGCCTCGAGCACTGCAAAGTCCGCTTCTAACTTACCTTGCGAAGGTTCAATTGCAGCGGCGGTTGAACTACCAATGCGAGGTACCAGTATACAAAGTAGTACCCACATGCTGATTGAAGAAGCGAAGCTCGCACTACTCTTGTTGAAAAGCGACGATATGCCAATAACAACACCGCACCACACTGCCATATAAAAGCAATATCCAACGAAAAAACCTAAGGTGATTACAGTGGCCTCGCCGTTCAGTGTGGCGAAAATACTGGCAATACCCACGGGTAAAATAAACAACAAAGATCCGCAAAATAGCGCTAGGTATTTACCCACAAAAAGCTGTGACAGTGATAACCCCTGTGTGATCATAATGTTTAGCGTGCCCGCTTCTTTTTCACGAGTGACAGACGCAAAACCTACAATGATCACAAAAAGAGGTGCCAATATTTGCAGTAAGAAGCTTGGTGATAAGCTGCTAAATCGTGTCATACCACTAGATTGTCTTTGGTCGGCGAAGATCGCTGAGTTTTGACGGTGACCTTCCAAAAAGATCGACGTGCCAGTATAGGCGTCAACACCAGGTTCTACTGTGCTGAGTTGAGACGGTGTGCGGAACACATAGTGTCCGTAATGCACCATGCGATGGGGATGTCTGTCTGGCTGATCGACAAACCGTGCCTCGGCTGTTTCTTGCAACTGTTTTCTCTCAAAAGCTGCCTGTTGAATATTCATGGTATTTACCACAACGGCGGCGAGTGTAAGTACTAGACCTATCAATAAAACGGTTATGCCAAGTTTGGTTCGCTGCCAATAGCGCCATTCGTCTGTGAAAATATGTTTTATCGTTTCCATCAGAGATCTCGCTTAGAAAACGCAGAGTGCACAGCTTCGGTGTCTATCGCGTCTTGGTTACCGCGCTCGAACATTCCTACAATGTTACCGTTGTGAAGTAGCCCGATGCGGTGAGCAATTTGACAGGCGCCATAAACGTCATGTGTGACCATAAATACAGTGGTTCCTTGGGACGATAACCTTGCTATAAGTTGGTTGAATTCATCTATCGCACTGGGATCTAAACCCGATGTTGGTTCGTCGAGAAACAATACCGGGGCCTCGCGAAGTAGCGCTAACGCAATAGCCGTCTTTTGACGCATGCCTTTTGAATAGTTAGACAGAGATCTATGTCTCGCATCAGATTGCAAAGCAACACGGTTAAGCGCTTGTTCAATTTCATTTTCAGTTCGCGATATGCCTCCGAGCGAAAGGAAGTACTGAATGTTTTCAACGCCCGACAAATGACCATACAAGGTGACTGACTCTGGAAGATAGGCAATGTTTTTACGAATGGTATTAATGTCTTTCTTGACTGACATATCTAATACAAATGCATCGCCAGAGGTGGGTGATACCGTGCCTAAAAAGGTTTTTAGTGCCGTAGACTTTCCGGCTCCATTGCCTCCAAGTAAAGCGAATACCTCTCCCTGCTTTACTGCAAAATCTACTTGGTTTAGCACTGTATGATCTGAAAAACTAACAGTTAATGATGATGCTTTGAGTATGTCTTTTGGCATTATTGGCTCAGTGATTTTGAGTTATGTTATATTGTAACAGTTGGGGTGTTTGTTTTACCCAAGTCAAACTCACTAGTCAAGCAATGGCTGTTTTTTTAAATGCGATAACACGTACTAGTTTCGTCAAAAATCAACGCCATTTGGTGTTTGTATCACACTGTTATTTAAAGTTTTTGTTAACCTTGTTGCGAAAATGTGTCTATTTTATAAACATTGTGGTGTTAGCCCATTTGTTAGTTGTTATCTCATAGTTAGCGTGTAACTTAGTACAAAATATAGGTTCTTTTTGTCGATTTTTTGGGTTGCTACCCAATGTAGGGGCAAGGTGTGAGACAACTATTTTCTAAGTACATCAACTACGTAATTTTGCTTCCGGCGTCTATTTTACTGATCATGCTGTTATTTGATTCAGTTAATGCGGCCAAACGTATTCAAAGTTCCAATGCATTATCAGCGCATGTTTCTCTGGCCATAGTTACAAATCAATTGGTGCACGAACTTCAGAAAGAACGAGGGATGTCCGCCGGCTACATTGGATCAGGCGGCAGAAAGTTTGCCGATTTGCTGCCCAATCAGCGCCAACTCACTGACAGTGCATTACAAAAACTGACTGAAGCTTTTTCTGAACAAACCTACAGCGAAGAAGTGACTGTAGAGCTTAACGCCGTTTTTAATGCTTTGGAGGCCCGCACAAGAATTAGGCGCGACGTTGATAATTTGTCAATTAGCCTTGGTGAAGCGCTAAGTTATTACACATCAAACAATACTCGGATTCTTGAGCTCAACGGTTTGCTTGCAGATTATGCGCAAGACCCGGAAGTTAAACAGGCATTGATAACCGTGTTTAACTTTGCCTTTGGTAAAGAACAAGCGGGAATCGAGCGAGCCGTGCTAAGTAATGGATTTGGAGCAGATAACTTTAGCGACAATTTATATACTCGTTTTATACAGCTAACTACTAAACAAAGCTCTTATCTTGACGAAGCGAATTTGTTTAGTAAGGGAGAGGCCAAGCGTGCCATTGATGGCTTCTTTTCTTCCAGTGAACACAAAGCAGTGTTGGAATACAGAGCCTTGTTGGACAGCAAGCGTTCTGGTTTTGGAGTGAACCCCGAAGCGTGGTTTGAGGCCAGTACTAAGCGCATCAACTTGTTGAAAAAAACCCAAGACGATTTACTAGAGTTTGTTATTTATCAGTCTGAACAGGCAGTAACGGAAAGCTACTCTATGCTGGTTATGTATGCCGTAATCTTGTCGGTATCAATTGGGTTAAGCTATGTACTGTTTTCTACACTCAACTTAACCAAATTGCAGTCAGAGGAAATAGCGCGAGTAACCGACGATATTGTGAATAAAAAAGACGTATCTGCTCGTGTTACGCGAATAAGTAATGATGCATTGGGTGAGGCGACACAAAGAATTAACTATATTTTGAGTGTGTTTCAAACTGACCTTAAAAAGTTTCAAGAATATAGTCACGAAATCGCTTCTGCGACTCATGAGACATCTGCGTCTGTTGATCAGAGTGAACAGAATCTTAGAGTTCAGCAGCGCGATGTTTTAGATATTGTTAAAGCGGCGGAAGAAATGAGCGCCAGCGCTAAGCACATTATCGACTTGATGCAGCTTAACTCTGAAAGCGTGAATGTTGCTAAACATGAAACCCAAGCGGGTAATGCATCGGTGGAACAGTCAGTGGGTGGCATAGATGCATTGTCGAACGAAGTCGAGGCACTATCAGGAACTATTGAGAACTTACGCACAAAAACCGACAGCATTTCTTCCATGGTTGATGTGATTCAATCGGTGGCAGAGCAAACCAATTTGTTGGCGCTAAATGCTGCAATAGAAGCGGCACGAGCCGGCGAGCAAGGGCGAGGGTTTGCTGTAGTGGCAGACGAAGTGAGAGCATTAGCCGCAAGAACTAGCCAATCAACAGAAGAAATTTCTACTATTGTTGATGAACTGCAAGAAGGCTCTCGCAAAGCTGATGAAGCCATTGGCCGAAGTAAGCAAAAGGCAGAGATGGCGGTTACCGATTCTTCTAATATTCTAACGTCACTAAAAAATATTGTTGAGAAAATGGAAGATGTGGATGGAGCCACGGCTAAAGTGTTTAAATCGGCGTTAGACCAAACTGCTGTCGTTAGAAATATCTCCGATAAAATTCACAGCATAGACAATCAGGCGGAAGAAAACGTAGCTGGAGCCACGCAAATTGGCCATGCTGCACATCAGTTGGCTACTATTTCAGAAGATATGCAACGCATGGTCGAAGAATATAAAACCTAGCGAGAAACTAACCGTCGAACCTCATGGTAGATTCACGCAAAATTAACTGTGGCTCAAATACTGGGCGTAAGTTTAAGGAATGGTTGTATACCTTGTTAAGAATAAAACGAGACGCCATTTCTCCCATTTGGTAAATGGGGTTACTCACAGTAGTTAACCTAGGGAAAATATGGTGAGCAAATACCGCATCGTCAAACCCTACCACGGACAAGTCTTGTGGCAAGCTCATTCCTAGGTCTCGTGCGCAGCTCATTGCTCCCGAGGCCATCCAGTCATTCGCACAAACCAAGGCCGAGAAAGGAATATCCTGAGATAGGAGTTCGAGTAACCCTAGTTTTCCATCATCTTCGTTATAGTGCCCTTCATAAATTAGCGTTGGATTAACCGCTATTCCCGCCTCTTCTAACGCTCGTCGATGACCGGCTAAGCGCTGATTGGCATCGCGCTTGTTAGAGGGCCCAGAAATATAGGCAATTTCTTTATGACCCAAGCTAATAAGGTGCTGAGTGGCGAGGTAACCCCCCATTTCATTGTCTAAACTAATACAGCGATCTTCTAAACCTTCCACCTGGCGGTTAACTACAGAAATTGGAATGCGGGTGTCGTTAACCTCTTTTAGGTAAGCATCGGGCATGGCTTCTACGTGCATGATAAGCGCATCGCAGTTTCTGCTGATGAGAAACTCCACGGCATCTTTTTCCGTTTCTAGGTTATTGTGACCCACGGTAATAATTACGTGCTTGTCGGAGTTGCGAAGCGTTGACTCAATGGCTTGCATTAAATCACCAAAGAAGGGGGTATTTAGTTCTGATACGAGAACACCAATACTGTCTGAACGGTTGGTCGCTAAGCTGCGAGCTACCGAATTGGGTCTGTAGTTTAGCTCGCGCATGGCTTGTTCTACTTTGGCTTTTAACGCTTTATTGACCGTTTTTTTGCCATTGAGAACACGAGATACAGTAGATAGTGAAACCCCTGCCCGTTCAGCCACTTGATAGATTGTTGCCACGCGTTTTTTCCCTCACTACATTGCTAGGTTCATACATGTGCTCAGAATTAACACTGAGCACAAAGAGAACTATTATGCCGTGATTACTTGAGCTTCGCTACGGCGCTTGTGAAGCGTATCAGTGACTTCTTGCTGTTTGGCGTCGCTCAATGGGTAAAACCATATCAAAACCGCCCCTGCTATACCGAAGCACGCAGGTATCCAACTCATTAGCGCTTTCATACCTTCAAGTGATTGAGATATCGTTTCGGGTTCCATACCGTTGTAGCCGTAGCTACCGAGCACAAGTAATACCAACGCGCCTGCGAAGCCACCACCGGTCTTTTGTACAAATGAACCTGCCGAATAGGTAAGTCCTGTGGCTCTGCGCCCGGTTCGCCATTCGTTATAATCTGCTGAGTCACCAAGCATAGAGAAAAACAGCGTAGGCAGAATCGCGGCAAAAAATTCCGCACCGCATCCTAGTGCAAAAATTCCCATTACAGCATTCTGTGGAACAAAGTAAATTGCACCGGTTAACCCACTACTGATCAGCAATGAAAGTATGAAAAGTGGCTTTCTACCTAGTGTTTTTGCAAGTATTGGTGTGGCAAATGCACCTACTATAGATACTACCAGTAGTGCGATAAAGAAGTATCCCGTTAACAATTCATCGCCCATGTAGTACTTAAAGTAGTAGGCAATAACCCCATACTTGATACCGTTGAACATCATGGTGAGAAAGCCCATTCCCAACAAAATTAGCCAAGGCTTATTGGTGAGCAAATCAATAATGTCTTGTTGTGAGCGGCTGTTTTGTGACTCTGGGCGTTTTACAAGTTTACGAACGGCAAAGGTCATTGCTAGCATAACAACAATGAAAGATACGCCTGTTTCTATGTTTCGGTAATAGAAAAACAGTGTTATCGCACCCAGCGGGAGCAAAATAAATGGAAGTTGGAAAGTGAGATCTTTCAACTCTTTAGATAGGGTTGTCGTTGTGTCTTGCGGCACTATTATCCGTTCTTTCGTCGTAGCCACTGTGGTGAGCATTAGCGCGATAAGCAGGGCAGCAAAAACATACATGGTATATTGGTAACCCTGTGCTGAATTCCCCTCACCGAAAAACTCCACCAGCATGGGGAGGCAGCCCATGACAAGTAAGCCCCCTGCGAATGCCCCTGCAAATCTGAAGCCTGATAACGAGGTTCGCTCTTTATCATCTGTGGTCATAACGCCCATCAGTGCTGAATAGGGCACATTATTTACCGTATAAGCCAGTGTTAAACCTATGTAGGTTAAATAGGCATACACAAGTTTACCCGTGTCTGAAAATGATGGTGTAGTAAAGCAAAGCACCATAAATAGCCCAAGAACTGGCGTAGACGCTAAAATCCATGGCCTAAATTTACCCAACTTTGTGTTGGTTCGGTCCGCAATCATTCCCATGATAATGTCAGTAATACCATCTGATAGCCTAACAACAAGGAAAAGCATAGCGGCAGCTGCCGCTGTTAACCCAAAGGTGTCTGTATAGAAAACCGCAAGATAAGCAAGCGCTCCACGCCAAACCAAATTAGCAGCAGCATCACCAAGGCCGTATCCTATTTTTTCTTTCAGTGACAAGGATGTTTGCATTATCCTCTCCTTAGAAATATTGTAATTGTCTATCTATACAGTTGGTTAGTATCTGCTCACTAATAAGTTCTTAAAGGCCTTCGCACTGGCCTTTAATGTACGCTTTTGGGTAGTAAAATCTACGTGAACTATACCAAATCGCTTTAAATACCCTTCAGCCCATTCAAAGTTATCCATTAGGCTCCATGCGAAGTAACCACTTACTTTTACGCCGTAGTCAATGGCTTTAGACACCGCGGTCATATGTCCTGAAAAGTAATCAATACGGTCGGTATCATTAACCTCTCCGTTAATCATTTCATCGGCCATTGCAGCACCGTTTTCCGTGATATAAATGGGAGGAAGCTGATAGCGATTGTGCAAAGACGTTAACAGATCATAAAGTGCTTGAGGATAAATTTCCCAACCAATATCGGTTTGCGGCTGGTTATGCTCATGCTCAAAATACAGATCACCTTGCTGTTTTGCTGCTGAGTAATGTAGTCGCGTATAAAAGTTAATGCCAAGAAAATCCAAAGGCTGGCAAATTTCATCCATATCTCCAGTCATAATTGGAGGCTTGTCGTTTTCGTCAAGCTGATCAATTACATCAGGGTATGCCCCTTCCATTACCGGCTGCATGTACCACTGATTAATGTAGTCATCAGCATTTTTGGTTGCAGCTAAATCTTCTGTAGCGTCTGAGTATGGGTAACATGGCGTAAAGTTAAGGACTATACCGCTCAACGCATTAGGTGCATTTTTTCTTAATACTTTCATGCCTTTACCATGAGCTAGCAGTATGTGGTGAGCCGCAGCGCGTCCTAGCTTACGGCCTACTTTACCGGGAGCATGAACACCGATTTCATAGCCTAAAAATGCAGAACAAAAGGGTTCGTTGAACGTGGCATAAGAATACACTCTATCGCCAAACGCCTTGGTAACAAGGTCAACATAGTGCTCAAAGGCGAATACTGTGTCTCGATTTACCCACCCACCTTGGTCTTCTAAGTATTGGGGGAGATCCCAGTGGTACAGGGTGACAAAAGGCTTGATTCCTAATTCGTTGAGTGCATCAAGTAATTGAATATAAAAAGAAAGTCCTTCCTCTCTTATATCACCCGTTGAACTTACTATACGTGGCCAAGATATAGAGAATCGGTACGCGTCAACACTCAAGTCTTGAAGTAGCGCCACGTCATCTTTCCATCGAGCGACATGTTCACATGCATTCACACCGTCTGATTTATCAGCGATGGCGCCATCCTTTTCACAAAAGGTATCCCAGATACAGGGCTCTCTTCCCTCTATATCTCCTTCTATTTGAAACGACGATGTAGCGGTGCCGAATAGAAATGACTTTTTATGCATTTCGCTGTTAGAAGGTATATCGATACTTTTCATAATTTTGTTGAACCTTTTGACTCGTGCTGGCGTTGGGAGTTGTTTATAGCATGAACAATACTGAATGAGAAAGCGCTTTCTACCAATTTGTTAAATAATTTCTGTTATCTGATGCTTTTCGCATGATTGTTATTACTGATGTCCTAAATAAATCAAATTAATTTTGCGTTTTGTAAATTGCTGTTTTTAATGGTTATTGTTATGTTTCTGTAAATTTCGCATTGTACTAAAGTTTATTTCAGTGAAAGATTTGTAAAAAATATGTTGATCTTTGTTTGGTAATCACTTAGCTTGAGAAAGCGCTTTCTCCTCTGGGGTTTTTATTTCATTGGTTGAGAAAGCCCTTTCTTGGGAGCGCGAGAACTCAACACAGCAACACAACAAGAGAGAAAGACCGTGACACAGAAGAAATTACATAAATCAAAATTAGCGACGAGTCTGTCTTTAATATTAGGGACTAGTCTGCTTGCACCCGTGTATGCACAAGACACACAAGACGATGATGTAGAGGTTATCCAAGTAACCGGTATTCGTGGAAGTGTTCAAGAATCGATGGGCATTAAGCGAGACTCTGCCGGGGTTGTCGACGCGATTTCTGCGGAAGATATTGGTAAATTCCCAGACACTAACCTAGCTGAATCACTTCAGCGTATTACCGGTATTTCTATTAGCCGAAATAACGGTGAAGGTGACCAAATCACTGCTCGTGGTTTTGGCCCAGATTACAATATGGTAACGCTGAATGGTCGAACTATGCCAGGTTCAGCATTACCCGGTGGCGGCGGTACGCCAAACTCTCGCGCTTTCTCTTTCTCAGATTTAGCTTCAGAAAGTGTTCGTTCGGTAAGTGTTTATAAAACCGGTCGAGCAAGTATTGCCAGTGGTGGTATAGGTGCGGTTGTTGATATTAGAACGGCACGTCCATTTTCAGCCTCTGAATCTGGCTTTACTGCAAGTGTAGGCGCAAAAGCGCTAGCAGATACTACTAACCGCGTTGGTGACGATGTTACACCAGAAGTGTCAGGCTTCATTAACTATGTAAATGACGACAATACTTTTGGTGTAACCTTTACCGGTTCATTCCAAGACCGTGATAGCGCAGCTCAAGGTGCGTTTGTAAATCAGTGGCGTGTTAACCCATACAGTGGCGACAATATTCCTCACCTACCATCAGCAGACAACCCAGATAGTGGAGCGCCAGTAGTATTAAATAATGCTCCTGCAATGGGTCAATTATTTGGTATTCCGTCTGATTTGCGTTACTACATGGCAGACCGCGAGCGTGATCGTACCAATGCTCAACTGACAGTTCAGTTCGCTCCAAGTGATAAGATGACGGCAACGTTAGACTACACTTATTCGCGTCAGGACCTATTTGAAGCGCGTGCAGAGCAATCTATCTGGATGGATGACCGCTATTTCGCAGAACTGACGTTCGACGATGAAACAGTGAAAACACCAGTAATAATCAGTCAAGAGCGTCGCGATTTACTTCCTCGTGACTTAGGTTTAGCAATCCAAGAGTTAAATCAGGTTAACGAAAACAAATCGATTGGTTTTAACCTTGAATACTTTGTTAACGACGACCTTACCCTTGAGTTCGACGTTCACAATTCAACAGCGGAAGGCCGTCCAGATGCACCTTATGGTACATGGACAAACCTTGGTCTTGGTGCAAACGTAGTTCGCGGTCAAGGGGCTGATTTCCGTGGTGACTTCCCAATCATGCTTGTGGACTTTGACGATGTATCACGTACCAACCTAAATGGTAACGGTGTGCTTGATGAGTCTGACGTAGGTACGTCAATCTTGGATATGAACTTTAGTAATCAAGATACTGAAATTACCCAAGCGCGCATCGACGGTAGTTACACTCTTGATACGGGTAGCATTAACTTTGGTATTGAATCTCGTTCAATGGAAAGTACTTCGCTACAATCACTAACCCGTCATACCATGGGTAACTGGGGTATCGAAAACCCAGGTGAACTACCTACCGGTTCACTTACACCTCTTGATCTTGCGAGTGAGTTTAGTGACTTCAATACTAACGGTATTTTCTCTCAAGGCTTCACAGGAAGTGTATCTGAAATAGGTGCGTTTGCTGCACAAGCCTACGGTTTCAATCTTGTAGCAGACAATCCGTATGCAACTAACCGTACTATCGAAGAAGATATTACCGCGGTGTACTTCGAGTTTGACCTTGAAGGTGAACTCAGTGGCATGCCATATAACATCCTTACGGGTGTGCGTTATGAGAATACCGACGTAACATCAATCGCTAACATAAGCTTACCTAGCGGTGTTGCATGGGAAGGTAACAACGACTTTAACGTGCGCTTCGGCAGCGATATGGAAGATGTTTCAGTAGATTCAAGTTATGACCACATTCTGCCAGCATTCGATTTCGATATTGAATTGAAAGAAAACGTGGTTGCTCGATTCTCTTACAGCAAAACTATCGCAAGACCTACTTATAATAACTTGAGTGCGGCAGCGACGGTATCTTCGCCAAGTGGCCCAACTTTAATCACTGGAGAGGCAACGGCGACTGCAAGTTCGGGTAACCCTTCACTGGTTCCTCTTGAGTCAGACAACCTAGACTTGTCGATTGAGTACTACTTCGACGAGACCAGCTACGTGTCTTTAGGTTTCTTTGATAAGCGTGTTAAGAACTTCATTGGTAATGAACAGGTTGAAGAGAGCATCTTCGGCTTAACCGATGCCACTGCCGGCCCAAGAGCAATTGCTGCTCAAGCCGAATTGGAGCGATTAGGCATTCCATTAAGTGATACCACCTTGTTTAACATGGTGGCTGCGATGGAAAACAACGTCGACTACTTCTCATTAACCGATGAACAGTTTGAAGCGGCGTATGACGTACTTCCAAACAGCAGTGATCCAGAATTAATATTTATTAATTCTAAGCCTGTAAACAACAAGAGTGCCAACATCTACGGATTCGAAATTGCCGGTCAACACTTCTTTGGTGATTCTGGTTTTGGTGTGATGGCTAACTACACCTCTGTTACTGGTGATGTAGGATTTGACAACAACGCTGATCCTTCAATTACTCAGTTTGCTTTGGTGGGATTAAGTGATACCGCGAATATCATCGTGATGTATGAAATGGATGAGATTCAAGCACGTATTGCTTATAACTGGCGTGATAAGTTCCTAGATACAACGTCTCAATATGTGAACGAACCAGGCTATACAGAAGCTTATTCTCAAATTGATTTCAGCGTTTCTTACGAAGTAATGGAAGACCTAACAGTGTCCTTTGAAGGTATAAACATTACTGAAGAGAATCGTCGTCGTCACGGTAGAACAAGCGCTATGGTGTGGAATATTGACGAACTTGGTGCTCGATATGCACTAGGTGTTCGCTACAAGTTCTAAAAAGTGTGGTGTGCCTTGCCCGCCAAAAAGCAAGAGTAGGTTGCTTTTTGGCGGGCACTTTTGTCATATTGATGTTAAATACAACAAAAGTGAAAGCATGTGAGTCAACAATCTATTAAAAATGTAGTGATTGTCGGTGGTGGAACGGCTGGCTGGTTAAGTGCCGGAATACTGGCTGCGAAACTCGGGAAGCAATCACTACAAAAATCATCTGCAATTAACGTTACCTTGGTGGAATCTCCAGAAATATCCACTATTGGTGTAGGTGAAGGCTCTTGGCCCTCGCTAAGAGACACTTTGCTTGATATTGGCATCAAAGAGTCTAAATTTATCACCCAATGTCACGCTTCCTATAAACAAGGCTCAACATTTAGTCGCTGGAAATACGACGACAAACCTCATCAATATCAGCATCCATTTACTACCCCTTCCGGTTACGTTGAAATAGACATTCACGCTCAGTGGCAAAACTTATGCGCTGAAGAAACCTTCGAGCAAAGCTTTTGTATTCAACCTGAAATGTGCAATGCAGGAAAGGCGCCTAAACAGGTAAAAACCCCTGACTATGCCTATGTACTTAATTATGGCTACCATTTTGATGCTACTGCGCTTGCCCAATTACTCACAAGCCATTGCGTGGCCAACTTAGGTGTTAACCATATAAAAGCACATATCAGCTCGGTTAATAGTGCGGCGAATGGAAATATTGCTTCGCTGACGACCAATGAAGGCGACGTAATTAAGGGCGATCTATTCATTGACTGTAGTGGTGGTAAAGCCTTACTTATTGGCGAGCATTTCGATATTAAATGGCGTTCCATGTCGGGCGTGTTAATGAACAATAGGGCAATGGCAGTACAAGTGCCATACGATGCCACTGACAACGACATATCATCCACAACCATTGCTACCGGAAAACCTTTTGGTTGGACCTGGGACATTGGTTTACAACATCGTCGCGGTGTAGGCATGGTGTATAACGACCAATTTGCCTCTAGTGACCAAGTAGAAAGTACCCTACTTGCCCATGTAGGTGAGCGAGCATCAAAAGCTACTATTGACCAATGTAAGGTTAGGTCAATTGCATTTGAACCGGGCTACAGAGAACAATTTTGGGTGAAGAACTGTTTAAGCTTGGGTATGTCATCTGGCTTTATTGAACCGCTGGAAGCGTCTGCAATCGCAATGATTGAATTGGGGTTGCGCATGCTATACGAACAATTTCCGAAAGATATGTTTCACATGGAACGTTTATCAAAACGGTACAACGATCGCTTTACCTATCGCTGGGAGCGAGTCATCGACTTCCTTAAACTGCACTATATTTTGAGTGAGAGAAGCGACCCTTATTGGTTAGCACAGCGCGACCCTATGAGTATCCCCGATTCACTCAAAGAAATGTTGGAAATATGGAAATACCAACCTCCTAGTCGTTTCGACTTTATTCAAAACGAAGAGATCTTTCCGTCGGCGAGTTACCAATACGTGCTCTACGGCATGGGGTATCACACTCAGGTAAACCATTTGCTCAGCACAACGCCAGAAGCCAAAAAAGCCATGGCTATTCGAAAGCAACTAGAGCAACAACGGCCTCAGTTTATGGCTGGACTTCCGACCAACAGGCAACTTCTCGATCAACTAGTTGCAATGCACAACAAGTAACGCGGTAAAACATACTATGGTTAATGAGTCAGTAAGAAACAACGACAATACTAATGCGGTTAAAAAAGTAGTCATCGCTGGTGGAGGAACTGCTGGCTGGATGGCGGCAACAGCTCTGTCGAGGCTTATTGGAAAATCGGTAAGCGTTACCTTAGTAGAATCGAAAGACATTGGTATTGTAGGTGTAGGCGAAGCAACCATTCCGCCCATTCGCACATTGCATAAATTACTCGGCATTGATGAAAAGCAATTCATGAAGGCAACCCAAGCTACCTATAAGCTGGGTATAGCGTTTGAAAACTGGCGAGAAAAAGACCATAGCTATATTCATTCATTTGGCATCACAGGTCGAGAATGTTGGGCGGGAGAGTTTCATCATTTTTGGCTTCGTGCGCAGTCGCTAGGATTTGGAGGAGAGTTTGGTGACTACTGCGTTGAACTAAAAGCCGCCCTTGAAAATAAATTTGCTACCAGCGACAAAGCGCCACTCAACTTTGCTTATCACTTTGATGCCGTCGCTTACGGTAAGTTCTTACGCACCATTGCCGAGCAATCGGGGGTAAAGCGTATCGAGGGCAACATTGCTGGGGTGAATAAGTGTATAGAGCGAGGCTATCTCACCTCGTTGTCTCTTGAAAACGGAGAAGTCATAGAAGGTGACCTATTTATCGACTGTACGGGCTTTAAAGGTTTACTTATCGAACAAGCATTGCATACAGGTTATGAAAACTGGCAGCACTGGCTGCCGTGCGACACAGCTATGGCGATGCAAACAGAAGCAGTTGAGCCACCTCGGCCATACACTAAAAGCGTAGCCCACAATGCTGGGTGGCGTTGGCAAATACCGTTACAGAGCCGCGTGGGTAATGGCTTGGTGTATTGCTCTAAGTACATGACCGACAACGAAGCAAAGGAAACCCTTACCGCTCAGGTGACTGGTACGCCAATAAACGACCCACGAATTATACGTTTTACACCGGGTAAACGCAGATTAGGTTGGAATAAAAACTGTGTGGCATTAGGTTTGGCTAGTGGCTTTATCGAGCCGCTAGAATCTACCAGTATTCATTTGATAATGACGGGTATCATAAGATTACTTCGTAACTTCCCGTTCGATGGCATTACCCAGTCTGCAATAGACGAATACAACAATAAATTTAACAGCGAAATGGACGCCATTCTCGATTTCATAGTAATGCACTATAAAGTAACTAATCGAATGGACTCTCCGTTTTGGCAACATTGTCAAACCATGGATATACCTAAATCCCTCCAACATAAAATAGCTCTATTTGCAGAAACTGGACGCGTGTTTTTAGACGATGGCGATATATTCCGTGTAGATTCATGGACGCAAGTAATGCTTGGTCAAGGGCTAACACCTCGCCAATACCATCGAGTAGCCGATGAAATGAGCCATGAAGAGCTTCAACGCTTTATGGCTGGGTTAAAACAACAAGTAGACAACCATGTGTCTCAATTACCACAACATGGAGAATTTCTTAACCACGTACTCCGCTAACATTACTTTACAGATTGGCTGGACGGTGAAGGTTTTGTTTGGTTGCGCAGTAAGTAAACTTCTTTGAAGATACACAGTAGCAGCAATGTATGCATGAATGGTGAAGAAACAAACTCATTGTTTTTGTATACATCGTAGGCAAGCAACACCGCTGCTACTACCAAGTACGCGTTTATTATATATATAGTGTATTTTTTCATGTGATATAAAGTAGGCACCTTTCTCGTGCCTACTTTCCTTACTATTGTTCGTTAAATCCGTCGATGACACCATTGACAAAGTCCATGGCTTCAGCGGCTAAACCCCACGCTGCGGCAATGGCAAATATAGGGTGCCCGCCTGAGACCATGTCAACTTCTTCTGCTGTTAGGGTGGCATGAGTATCTAAATTCATGGACTGCTTATTCCCCAACGACAGCATCAGCAAGATGATCAAGCCATCTATTCGACATCATTACATTGTCGTAAAAATAGCGTGCCGCGCTTCCCACGCTGTGCCCTAAATCGTAGCTTTGCTGACTACCACCACTTACTTCCATAATTTCACTGTCTATCAGTTCTTTCATTGCATTTCCTTATAAAAGTTATGCCCTATCGGCACAACAATCATAGTTAACAGGAACACTGAATTTTACTGCCAAAGAGTCTAGTTTCTGATGGACGAACGATAAACTGGCTCAAGGATGAGGGCTTTGACCTTCTGGAAATAGTTATACACACCACACTTCACCTACCCACTTGATTTAAAAAGGGGAATTTATTAATCTTCGCCTCCGAAAAATAACTCTTATTTTTCAATTGTTTATAATTTACCCAATAACAAAAAGTACTAAGGAAAGGTCAAATGAAAAAAGTGGTGAGTACCCTACTTCTACCTCTAGTGGTATCGTTTAATCTAAACGCTTCAGTTGTTACCATTGGTGCCTACGAGTTAGATACCACAACCAACATAGTTACCGATTCCAATCAAAACTTAGAGTGGTTGCAATGGGATGAAACCATTGGTATGTCTATTTCTACTGCATTAACACAATATGCAGCTTCAGGCTGGCGTGTGGCGACTCAATTTGAGATGGCGAGCCTGATTGGTAACCTGTTTGATGTATCTCTTTCGACAGACAATCTTTACTTAGGTGAAGGAAATACCTGGGGCTACAGTCACGGAAGTGCAGAAAGCGAAGCGTTTATGTCCTTGTTTGGTGAAACGAATAGCCATTGCTATGAAGACGTGAGCCTAACTTGTGTGGATGATCCATGGGAATCAACCAACGCGTGGTTCTATGAGACTTTTGAAAATGGCGTTAATAACGCCGCAAGAGTGCAAGTTGAGGCGACTACAAACTACCTGTTTAACAACGCTCACCTAATAGAAAAAGGGCAATACGTAGGCTATCGAGTTTGGTCTGGCGAAGCTGATTATTGGTCTTATGATGATTACGGAGTAGCTTTGGTTCGAGGCACTGCTTCAAGCAGTGTAACCAGTGAAGTCACTTCACCTTCCCCACTTGCTTTGCTACTGGCTGGAGTTGGGGTAATGGCATTTAGGCGATACGTAAAACGATAGTTTTATCCATTCATCATCTCTGAGATAAATACTGCGTGAAATACAAAGGCATCACGATATTGCTCTTGTACGTTTACCACTTTTGACTTCAACAGGGACGACATCGCCATCATCGGTCGCCAAAATTAAATCTCACGTCGAAGCGCACGAACTGATAGTTCAAAGCCCCCCGGGGCTAAAATCTTATTTAGCACAGAGACTCTTGGATCAGTATTGCCTTTTTCAATATCCCTAAGGGTTTTGTCAGACACCTTAATAAACTTTGCATATTGAGTTTGTGTCATACCATACAATTGTGTGCGAACTTGCTTAACTAATTCACCAATGGAGGTAACATTGTTAGCGACATCATTTTCCAGCTTCGCAAGAATTTCTTTCCGCTGTTCACCAGACAAACTAGCCATCATAAACTCCCATCTCTACTAATTTATTTTTTATGTTGCTAAATCCAATCGCGGGGAAATTTAATATTTCATCAGGACAATTTAACTTTGCTAATAGCTCCGGCAAGTCGATTAATTTTTCCGTCAGTTGATTCAAAAATAAAATCATTTCTTTTGGCTCACAAAAATCGGAAAGTTGCTCAGCAACATTTGAAAAATTCACTTGTCCACGGAGCTCACAATTTCTTCCCCATTTGAATAAACGGGTTACTCCTTCTTCATCTGCTTTCATCGGAGCAAAGTCATAGATAGGAGCAAAACGAATATCGCCATCAAATTTTAAAAATGAAATATTACGGCCATGATTATCTGAATTGCCAAAGACAAGATTTAAAAAATCTCTAACAACATATTGCTTTGCAAATTCGCTTTTGGTCATTTGAGTTGCAGAATAAATCCTTCGCCAAACTGTTTCCATAACATAAAAATGCTCTTGATAACTGCCAGGTTCCGCATCGATGATTGAATAGATGCTCTCCAAACCGATTCTTGTTACAACTCCATCTTCAAATCCGACATCAAAGCGCGGCAGCCATAAACTGACTTGGCCACTTTCTTTATCTTCTAATATTCTTAACTTATCGGTTTCGATTGTTTTAACGCTAGTGTCTTGTAGGAGCTGACTAAGAGCCTGATAAAAAACACCTTCAGCTTTAAGAATGTTATTGTCTCGAGTTGTACGCTTATTTCTAGCAAACTTTGTTAAGTATGCTGTTGCAGTCATTGGCTTTCCGGCAAAATCCCCGTCAATATACACACTGTCATCTTCAAGCATTAGTAATAATTTTGGTGCAACACCACCAGCTCCAGTTGCTCCCCCAACCGCAGCACCTTGTTCATTAGCATACTCTAAGAAGTCATATTGCAATGAAATAACGTCTTCTATGGGAAAACGACGAGGATCCCTACTATTCTCTATCGTTACAGACTCTTTTATTCGTAAATTACCAACTGGTGACATACAAGCATGTGTGAGCAGCGCATAGTTTTGCTGAAATTCGTTGGAACGGCTGACATTAAGATATTTAAGCCACCAATCACGAGATTTACCAACAGGTAAAATATCATCTAGTAACGCTGGCCACTTGGAATAATCTTGAGGAATGATACTAATTGGAGCATTAACCGTACATGCCCAACAGTCTTTAATGTCATAGCTTGCTACTGCAGTAATGTATTCAGGCTCATAACATAGTGAACAACTGTCACTGAGCTGTTCTCCAGAGAAGCTCAAAGTGGCTGCGTCCCACCATTGACCTTGATTGAATAACTGCAATGTAACTGTTTGCATTACTCCCCCAGTAGTTTATTACCGTTTTCAAATTAATAGTAACAGTATTTCGGTAGAATTCTACCGTTAAAACATAAAATCAAACCCTAAAAAGGTAACAAACTACCGTGGAAAACAAAAACAGCCAATCTTTTCGGAACTTTATTACCGTTTTGGGTTTAAAAGTCCTCAAATTTTCTTAAAGTTTTAGCCAGAAGCCTACTTAATTTATTACTTACGCTCCTTTGTAACCAAACCAGAGGTGTGAATTATGAAAAACTTTAACAAAGTACAGCGGATCGCTGTTGCCATTCTACTAGTTACCGATGCTGTAATGTCCACTACCCCTAAACTGAGACAGACTTAATTTGAGTTCTATGCAATGATTAATGCAGGAGACGACTATAAAAAAATCACGTTGCACAGGATCTCAGATCATCGGGGTGTTAAAAGAAGTTGATGCGGGACTAAGTATCGTAAAGGCCTGCCTATTTGTAGGTATTGGTCGTGCGACCTTTTATCGTCCAGAGAGACTGGCGCAAAGTGGCTTTTTTAGATTCATTTCATAAAGACGCTCTAAACGCTCAGCATGTGAATAGCGTGATTCGATGATAGATTTTAGTTGCGCTTCGGTTAACATTATATCCTACAAAATATTAGGGTTATTTGGACGACATTGGTGACTCGGCTAGTGGGTCACTACCGAACTACCACTCGCACTACCACTTTTTTGTGTTTTTGGCCTAAATTAATCAAAATAATTTGGATGCTAAAAACACAAAAGCCCAGTGTTACTGGGCTCTGGCGGAGATGTTTTGACTCTAATAGTTGTTACTCAATATTCTGTATCTGCTCTCGCATTTGCTCAATCAACACCTTTAACTCAACCGCAGACTGAGTAATGTCTTTGCTGATAGACTTTGAGCCAAGGGTGTTTGACTCGCGATTAAACTCTTGCATCATAAAGTCTAATCGGCGACCAATGGCACCGCCTTTCTTAAGGATCTTACGCGTTTCTGCAACGTGAGCGTTGAGCCTGTCTAACTCTTCGGCTACATCTACCTTTTGGGCTAGTAGAATCATTTCTTGTTCAAAACGCCCTTCGTCGAGCTCTATTTTGGCTTCTTCGAAACGGGTTTGAATTTTCTCTCGTTGCCATGCCATCACCTCAGGCATGCGTTCAGTCACTACAGTCACTTCTTGAGTAATGGCATCTAGGCGTTGTTCTATCATGGCTTTAAGGGCGTCACCTTCTGATGCTCGTGCAGCAATAAAGTCATTTAGCGCTTGGTCAAAAGCGGCCATTACGTCGGCGTGAATGGCATCCATGTCAGCTTCTTCAGCGGCAATAACGCCCGGCCAACGGAGTACATCTAATGGGTTAACGCCAGAAGACTGCCCTTGAGATTGCACCCATTCAGCCGCGTTTAATACCTGCTTAGCTAGGGTTTCATTAAGGTTAAGTTTACTTACTGCGGCATCATTGGCACTGAATCGTAGCGCACACTCCACTTTGCCTCGCGCTAAACGCTCGCGAAAACGTTCTCTGAGTACAGGCTCTAACGAGCGAAATTGTTCTGGAAGGCGAAAATAGGTTTCTAAGAAGCGCTGATTAACCGAGCGAATTTCCCAGACGGCAGAGCCCCATTCTTTTTTGGTTTCGGTGCGCGCAAACGCGGTCATGCTGTAAATCATTTAATTACCTTTGTGTGATAAGCACCAGAAAAACAAGGTTGCGGTCAAACTTGTATGGTTTAAATAGCTGGCTGGCGCCCGTAAACGACAATAGTAGCCTAAAAGCAGCAATTAGGGATATGTAATTGGGTAAAAGTTGGTTTTTAACACACAGCATTAGTGGGTTATACTTGGCACCTATTGTGTTGTTTCAAATAAATAGAAAGAACACGTCCCTATTTAAAGCATTTACGTTGTGGAGAACACTATGCGTCCAAGCGGCAGAACCGCCAGCCAGATTCGTCCGGTTACTATTACTCGTCAATATACGTGTCACGCTGAAGGTTCAGTGTTGGTAGAGTTTGGTAACACCAAAGTTTTGTGTAACGCAACGGTTGAAGAAGGCGTGCCTCGCTTTATGAAAGGGCAAGGTAAAGGATGGATCACCGCTGAATACAGCATGCTACCACGCGCTACCCACACGCGCAGTGGTCGTGAAGCTGCACGCGGTAAGCAAGGTGGCCGTACGCTAGAAATCCAACGCTTAATTGCTCGTTCACTGCGCGCTGCGGTAGATTTAAAGCTGCTTGGTGAAAATACCATTACGTTGGACTGCGACGTGATTCAGGCCGATGGCGGTACGCGTACTGCGTCTATTACTGGTGCGTGCGTTGCGCTAGTAGATGCACTGACTTACATGCGTGCGAAAGGTATTTTGAAGGCTAACCCACTTAAGCACATGATTGCTGCATTATCAGTAGGTATTTACGAAGGTACGCCTATTGCTGATTTGGAATACACGGAAGATTCAGAAGCAGAAACTGACATGAACGTAGTCATGACAGAAACGGGCAAGCTCATTGAGGTACAAGGTACTGCTGAAGGCGAACCGTTCTCTTTTGAAGAAATGGACGAAATGCTAACCATTGCGAAACACGGATTACGCGAACTTTTCGATATACAAAAAGCTGCATTGGCGTAAGGAGTCATCATGAAGTCGTTTCAGCGCGAATTTATTGCATTTGCCATAGAGCGTGGTGTACTTAAATTCGGTGAGTTTACTTTAAAATCTGGTCGCGTAAGCCCCTACTTCTTTAATGCGGGTTTGTTTAATCGCGGTGGCGATTTAGCAAAGCTTGGGCGCTACTATGCCGACGCATTAATGGACGCTGGCGTTGAGTTCGATTTGTTGTTTGGCCCCGCTTACAAGGGTATTCCCATTGCAACTACAACCGCAGTAGCTCTTGCCGACCATCACGACAAAGATGTGCCTTATTGCTTTAACCGTAAAGAGGCTAAAACTCACGGTGAAGGCGGTAATTTGGTAGGTAGTCCTCTTGAAGGCAAAGTAATGCTGGTGGATGACGTTATTACCGCGGGTACGGCAATTCGCGAGTCTATGACTATCATCGAACAGCAACAAGCCACGCTTTCAGGTGTGCTTATTGCCCTTGATCGTCAAGAGCGCGGTAAAGGCGAACTGTCGGCTATTCAAGAGGTTGAGCGTGACTTTGGTACTGCGGTTATCTCGATTGTGAGCTTAGCTGACGTTGTTGACTATCTCACCGAACTGGGCGGTCACGACGAGCAAATTAGCGCTATCAATAAGTATCGCGAAACCTATGGCATCTGATTTTGAGGCGTTGTTTAACAGCGCCACAACCCATTTAGATGCACTCGGATTGCGATGCCCTGAGCCTGTTATGATGGTGCGATTGGCTATTCGCAAAATGGCAGAGGGAGAAACCTTGGCAATCAGTGCTGATGACCCGTCCACCGCTCGCGATATTCCTAGCTTTTGCCGCTTTATGGATCACACGTTGGTGGCATCGCAAACCGAAGCAATGCCCTACCAGTTTGTTATTCAAAAAGGCAAATCTTAGAGAGTAGTTATTCCCCTAGAGTTATTTATTGTTCACGGCTTTCAACAATAGGTACTGCAACTTTCTTTTGTTTTCACTACACGAACAATGAATGTCGGTTAAGTGAAGGTTATGCCCGCCAAGCATTCTGCTGAGGGCTGAAGCTTTCACTTCTATTGAAATATATTCGTTGTTGTCTTCAATAGGCTTGTGAGTCATTACACTTCCTTCGCTTATTTTTTGCTAGTGCATATAGTTAGTGTTTACAGAGTACGTAGACTGATTCTCTGCCTGTTCTAATACATGTAAAAGCTTGCTGATGACTTCGCAGTTTTGTGGTTGTACAGCATGCAGTGGCAGCAAAGCTAACAGTTGTTTTTTGCAATCAGAGAGTAACTCCCTGCTCTGTATAACATTTCCCGTTCGCTCAAAAATACCAGCCAAATAAATACACAAGGTTACGTAGGTAAAATAGTCCTGCCTAATATGAGACTGGTCCTGCTCTGTGTCGAATGGCGTTAAAAGAATAACTTTCGCAATTTCATAGGCACAAGAGCACACACTACTTGCGGCGTGAAAGTCTCTTTTCTTACATAAGCCTTGTGCTTGTTGCAGCATTTCGGTGCGGTGTAATCGAGCACTGTGAACGTTCTTGTACAACCATTTTCGGTACACTGGGCAAAGTGCGTCTTGATTCATAGAATCACCTCCTACTAATTACATTATTGCAAGTGATAATTATTATCAAATAGTCTTGTGCACTTCTTTTAGACAAATTTGTTGTAAAGGAAGGTAATAACAGTAATAAGCAGTGAAAGTGTATGAAGGGGCTGGATAGTGACACTATCCAGCATACGTAAAGTGTTTAGGTCTAGTTACAGTTTGTGAACCACACCGTCTTTCATTACAAAGCTCACAGACTCAAGTAGTGTAATGTCATCAAGTGGGTTTCCTGTTACTGCGATGATATCGGCTAATTTACCTACTTCTATGGTGCCTAAGAAGTCGCTGATCCCAAGCAAATTTGCCGTGTTTACCGTGGCGCTAAGTATGGCATCAGCTTCTGACATTCCTGCTTCAACCATCAAGGCAAATTCTTGTGCATTATCACCATGGGCCGATACTCCACTGTCGGTACCAAAGGCGATGTTTACACCAGCAGCGTGGGCTCTAGCAAAGGTTTGTTGTATTAGTGGGCCAATGGCGGCGGCCTTTGGACGAACAATGGCGGGAAAGTAGCCGTCGATTTTTGCTTTATCGGCAACAAATTTGCCCGCTAAGATAGTTGGCACATAGTAGGTTCCATGTTCAATCATTAGGGCTATGGTTTCTTCGTCCATGTAGGTACCGTGCTCTATGGAATCTACGCCGGCAATAATCGCCCGCTCCATTCCCTCTTTACCGTGAGCATGCACAGCCACTGTCATTCCATAGTCTTTTGCTGTTTCAACAATGGCTTTAAGTTCATCCATCATAAACTGCGGGTTTTGACCGCTTTTTGCCACGCTCAATACACCACCCGTGGCAGTAATCTTGATTAGATCAGCACCGTTTTGATAACGGGAGCGAATAGCTTCGCGGGCTTCTACTTCTCCGTTGACTACACCCTGCTCAGGGCCAACGTCAGGGCGCAACATGTGTGACATACCATTGCTAGGATCAGCATGGCCACCGGTTGTCGCAATAGACTTACCCGCTGTATAAATGCGCGGCCCTTGGGCTATGCCGCGATTTATGGCGTTACGAAGGGCAATGGTTTCGTTGTAGCTGTCACCAAGATTACGTACCGTAGTAAAACCGGCATCTAATGTGGTTAGTGCGTAGTCGGCTGCACGCAGTGCACGGTCGGCTTCGTTTAGTGTAAAGCGCTCTAGGTAAGTAGTGGGGCCACCGTGTTGAGATGACAAATGCACGTGCATATCCATCAAACCGGGCAAAATGGTGGCATGCTTTAAGTCTATAACCGTATCTTCTT
>Ga0256829_1000197_pt1 | contig 73928 bp, 95 predicted proteins | sample 131447metaG_FD_185979 | JGI IMG/M metagenome (GOLD analysis project Ga0256829, IMG submission 185979) | Hydrothermal vent microbial communities from Lau Basin, Pacific Ocean - 131-447 | ecosystem: Environmental > Aquatic > Marine > Hydrothermal vents | place: Pacific Ocean: Lau Basin | collected...
CTGAATATTGAAGAGTATTTTGTGAACCTTTAGCTCAGTCGGTTAGAGCAGATGACTTTTAATCATCAGGTCCTGAGTTCAACTCTCAGAAGGTTCACAAAATACTTTTGCACTGTAGCTTAGTAGGTCCAAAGCGCACAACTGATAATTGTGAGATCGTAAGTTCGAATCTTACCAGTGCAACCAAAATCACACAGATCACCGAGAAGGGATCAAGATGAAGAACACGGTTAGTCACCCATTGTCAGCCAAGGTGGCACTATTAAAGGCTCAGGTGAAGCGGTTGGAAGAGGTTCTGAAACCATTTGCTGATCATTATACAGATTGGGAACAGGCCGGATATGAGGATAATTCTATTCTAGCAGTTGGGAATCTACCAACAAACCTACCATTGACGGTTGGGCATCTTCATGCTGCCAAATCGGTTATCGATGGCATGAGCAGAATGAACGATTATTGTGCCCGTGCAATGCAACAGATTCGTTCTGGTAGCTCCGTGGAAGACACTGTATTAGATTCTACATTACTATGAGATGTGACCTTCGTGTCACCTAATGGGATGATAATGTCATACGAAGATGACATTATAAAATTCATTAATGATAGTGTTGACACGCCATACTAGTCCGATATATGGGTGTTGTGATATTGACCTATATAGGATGCCCCATGACCGATGATACCACATCTCCTACTAAAGCATTAATCTTGCCATGGAGTGGGGGCATGGATAGCACCGCGTTGCTTCTACAACACCTCATTGCTGCAAAGGTCGATCATATTTACACGATGTATATCAATGTGAGCGGAAATGGGACTAAGGCAAAATGTGAACACTCAGCAATTGACAAGCATATTGAGTCTATCACCGAATCGGACATATGGACTGACCAGTCAAAAATGAAATGGACCCATGACGTTTATCAAATTAAAGATTATCCCGATGTATCCGTTGAACGGGGATTGATCCAACCATATTGGTGGATGATGTATGCAGCCATGCTATCACAAGTCGCTGTGTCTGCATATGATGAAGTTTCGGTCCATATAGGATATGTCCGTGGGGATACTGCATTGACCTATCGTAATGAAATATGGAATATGTGGAATGGCCTGTCAGCGGTGATAAACATTGACACACCAGTCCCCCCTTTACTATTTCCATTCAGCGGGATGACAAAGTCCCATATATTGAAACGGCTAGAGAAATATGAAGGACAATATAATCGGCCATTTGTTGATTCCTGCTGGGTATGTGAGGAACCAGTGACCTTACACACTCCAACTATTCATGGGGTATCCAGATGCGGGAAATGTAGACCTTGCCAACGAGACCCTAGATTTTCTACATAATGATTGAATTCAGCTATTGACTAAAATATGCTGGTGAGATAAGTATTGTCACAGTATCAACTAAACAAGGAACATTCAAATGTCAGAAGAACGTAAACCATCCATGCTTGCCCAAATCACTGGCGAGATTAACAAAAATAAACAAAACGCTTTGAAAAAAGTGGTCAAGGAAAAAGTTGAGGATTATCTCAAAGCAAAAGCGGCTGCGGATGCCATCCTTGCAGACATCGCTGATACCCTTGAAAATTCCGGTGAGACCCCCGAGACCATTGCAGCCATCCTAAACGGGTAATCTATTATGGATGCCCCTATAAAATATGGTAGTGATATATTGGTGACACATAACCAACACTGCACCACTATTATGCAACGGTCAGTTCCTAACACTTATGTGCTGTATCCTAATATCATTTTTGGTCCATTATCGACTACGGTTGATGACATGTTTCAGAGGGGCTACTGGCTGCAATTGACTGCAACTGGCAAAGATAAATCACTTTACACCACCCGCCGGTGTAAAGTGTATCTTCAAGATACGCAGAATCGATACCGAGTTGGTTCTATTAGTTGGAATAAGTTACACGAATTCCGACCACGGGGTGGTTCTTATGATCTATGTCAGGTATTAGACAATCGCAATCTGATATCTGCTCATTCCCCCACACGGACCCCATCGGGATACTTCCGACCGGCGGATATATGGAAACCGATTATGGATAAGTATCCCAGAAGGAAAACCAAAACCATGATGGGCAATCGGACCCTATTGGAATATATAAAGGATGAACTAGCATGAGTGACCACCACCATGAAGATCATGAAGATCATGAAGATTCCCCACCCTGCTTCACCAAGGGGACATATATTCGCACCCAGCTAGGACAAGTGTTAGTGGAAAATTTGAAAGTGGGTGACTTGGTATACACCGAATTCCATGGGTTTCAGGCGGTGAAATGGATTTATAACCGAGAGTTTCCCGCTGTAGGGGAATTCGCACCTATTAAAATCTGCAAGGGGACCCTCGGGGTTACTAATGATCTCCATGTGTCACCGGCCCATCGCATGGTAATGAATGATCCATCAATTGAAGTCCTCTTTGGAATCACCAGCGCGCTGGTTGCTGCCAAAGACTTAATCAACGGAGATACCATTTACCGGGATACCTCTATGGGGGTCGTGGAATATTTTCATCTATTATTTGACCAACATGAGATATTGGAGGCCAATGGTGCATTATCTGAGAGTTTTTATCCACATAGTGAGATGCTGGCGAATCTTGGTGATTCCCAGTATGAAGAAATTACGAATATGTTTCCAGAGGTGTTGACCAATGGGACCCCGTTTACCGTAGCATACCCAGTCTTGGGACCACACGAAGCTGCAGTGGGTGATCACATGTTTGATTTTTCCTCTTGTGGAACGGAGCATAGATAGATACCCTAAAAGGACAAGGATAATAAAATGAGTAACAGCCATGGCCGGATTGATTGGTTCAATGTATTAATCATCGGTGTGCTATCAGCGATGATGATAGGTGTGGGGGTGTTGATATTTTCACATGCACCTCAATCCATAACAATCACCAATACTGGGACAGCTACGCTAGTGCACACTTCAATATATCCAGAATGTAACACCGAGATCGAGTTAACAATGGGGGCGGTAGCTCCTGAATTATTTCGGCTACAGGCAGATTGGACGGCGGAATGCGAAGCTCGGATGAAACAATTGTCTCAATGAGGTCTTGACAAATCAACACGCATTGTGGTATAAGAGGGAAACTGATCTAAATGGAGACTATCATGACTGATTCAACGATTGCTGACACCATTCTTTCTCAATTGGGGGGCAATCGATTTGTCTCCATGACAGGGGCATCCAGTCTGAGCTTCACCGATAACAGCCTGAGCTTCCGATTGAAGCAGCGCGGGATTTGTCGCCCAACGAATAATGCATTTGCTGTCCGTATTGTATTGGAATCGGATGACACCTACACGATGACCTTTTTGTTCATGAATTCCAAAAATTGTAATATTTCCGATGATGTCCATACTGGGCTATATTGGGACATGCTGACCGAAGTGTTCACCCAAGAGACCGGACTGGACACCCATCTGTAGGAGATCACTATGCCGGATTATGAATTCAAATGGGTCGAATGGATTGCCCATTGGCCCACGGGAACTAGTCATTGGAACTGGGAATACCTTTATCTTCCCACTGATTCGTCTGTTAGAGATCGGCTGCTACCAGAAATGGCCGATGATATGCAATCCTACGGAGGGTTTCGTAAAATGACATGGAAATTTGAAACCCCTCCGGATGATTACATCCAAACCGTATTGGACCAAAATATTAAACGATGTAAAGGACTACTTAAGATGAATCGGTCTATGAGAAAAACATTGAAGACAGGTAACTCCGGCAATGAGTGATTATGCAATACAATATAAATGGGTAAAATTTTTAAAAGTTCTGGATGATCGGACATGTGAACATTATATGTGGGATTTTCTGGCATTCCCCGCCAATGGGGCAGAATTTGCGTACCACCACCAAGACCTCATGTGTAGTATGGTAGCCTCCTTGTTGGCCAAATGTGATGATAGTGCCGTGGTAGATATTATATGGGATTTCGAAACCCCTCCGTATGATATCATCATGACCGAGATCAACGCAAATATCGATCAGATCAATAATTTGACCAACCTTAATCGCCAGCTACGAAATACACTAGACGGATTTATTCCCGAAGATAGTGAATATTATAACCGCATGAATTTGGGCGGTGTGACACATACTGAGGAGGATCGTGCATGACCAATATTATTTCTATTGGCCTGTAATTATTGATGGTGTGGTTCACCGGAGCTATGCTTTCATCAAGTGTAACATTGGACATGACAATCAGGGTTGTAAACTTTTGGTTCGGGGCATGGTTGATTGCGTGACCCCTATTGATGATGGTCAAATTCATAGGGTGGATAGTCATCGCATTGGTATTTTTGCGGTGCTGGATTATATTATTGACAAATGGCTATTGCCATAACACCCCAACATACCTATATAGATGTTGATCGTTAGTTTAATTGGAAAACGCTAACTACGAGATAACCGTAAGGACTCTCCTTGTGATTATGGTCTAGTAGCACCATAATTGGATGATGTGGTTAGAGATAGTTCGTTCACGGTGCTACTACATTGTGAACTGAGGGGTAAAGCCCTGCTACGATCAGCTATAATATAATTCTTGACAAACAGTATTCCCTCCATTAAGGTGTAATCAAATGGAGGGAATTATACATGATCACTAAAGACGTAGACTCACTTACCAATTCCTGCATGATGGAAATTGAAAAGGTATTCCGCAAGAATGGAATCGCTGCAGTGACCCATCGTCATTACATGGGCAATCGCAAACTTCTTCGTGGGATGATCGAGATGATGTTGGTTGATGCAGCCATGGATGAAAAAGAATCTGAAAAAGAATCTTCTTAATCTGGTTGACCTAGTTAATGCCCCATTATACATATGGTGCATGGAAACACTAGAAGATATCAAATCAGCCTTAAATTGGCACAACATCACTATGGGATCAGATGGGATTGTCATCCGATTGGATGAATCCGACATGGGTCTCATACAAGGGTTGAAATCGAATGATCAGTGCATCTACTTGGATCATCCCGAATTTCAGTCAACCATCGTATCATTCCTCATAACCATATCCCCGACTGAGTGGCATCAATACTGGGTATTGGGGGATAAACTCCATCGGGTTGATGGCCCAGCCATGGTCTCGGTAATTGAAACCTCCACGGATGTTTATACCACACGGTTGACTTATTACCTGAATGGACTGAAGCATCGCACTACTGGTCCAGCAGAAGTTGTTATCACTGGGCAGAGAACCACCAATATCCACCCACGAACCCTAGATGAGGTAGGCAGTCATTGGGACGTGGAGGAATGGGATTCATTAACCGCCTATTGGTTCACCATGGGGGTTGAGGCAAACTACCCACTTCCGTATTCGGCAGAATATACCAATGGGGTTCGTATATACCACAGTATTGATTCCCATCTACTACTGGATGATTATGAAGATTTCCCAGCTATGGAAGTTGGCCAAGTTGTTGTGAATTGGATGGAAGATTCAGAAGCCACCACATTTCGGCCCACTAGTCTTAAATTTGCTGGATATAATCGTCATTACACACAGGGGGTATTTGATCATCACAAATGCGGACGCCTGATATATGCGAACTGGCTAACCGCAGATGGACCAGTAAGTGCAGCTAATAACGACAATATGCGTGATGACCTATTCCCCAATTGGAACATATGGGATGGGCCATTTTTTATCAACAACCAAGAACTAGTGTTCACCCTCCAAGAAGTGGCAAAGATAACAAATGATCAACAATAAAGAATGGATCGATACCGTTCGATCCACCCTCCCATTTATCATACATGAAACCGCCACATATAATAGCGGTGATATGGCAAATATTACATTTCCTATGCGATCAAATAAGCAGGGGTTTGAATTACACATTGATGAGTGGACACACACCGAGATTGATGGACTACCCGCCATGCTACATTTATCAAAGCCTAAATCTATTGGAACCCCTAGCAGACCAGTGGCACCATCATTAGCACCGGCCCAATCAGCGGTTAATATGGTCATCGTGTGGGTGAAGGAACTAGAGATAATAGAAAAAGGGTTTGACAATATTTCCGAATCGTATGCTCCACATAATGCTATAACCATTGCCACTGATGACACATCATTATCAGCGGCAGGCAATTACACCACTTATGGCATCACTCCCCATCGCACCGATGGGAAACCAGCCATATTGTATATCCAAAATCTTAAAAAATGGTATTCTTCTGATGGACTACACCGGAAAGGTGGTCATCCAGCACTGCGGTCAGACTATGTGGGTGCTAAATGGGCCGAAGAGGGCCGCTTATATCGGAGTAATGGTCCACACACGGTTGGTATTGAATCATATCAAGAGTTTCATAAAGACGGGAATTACAATGGTATGCGATTTCATAAAATTCATACAGAGTGGGATAGTGATGAACAGGCCGCACATGCAGGAGCAATGGATGGCCCTACCAACCCATTATCGAATCGATATTTTGGAGATCAAATGGATGAGTTTGCATTTGCTGCAGTTAATTGTTGACGAACCTACATTGATCTGATAGTATACCCAAATGAAACACACATTATTAGAATATTCGTCCACGGACAAATTTTTGTTATTGTTTTTGACTAGTGATAAATTGGCCCAATCACCTAGGTCCACCATCACAGTCCATAAGGATAGTTTTGACCCTGAGGTAATGGAAGGGTTCAAGGATTCATTAGGAATCCCAGACTTGATCTCATGCACCGATTATAAAGTAAATCTTGATGAAGATTACAATCTTCATGGATCAATATCAGAAACCGAAGCGGGTAAACAATTCTCATTCGTGGCGATTCAATTGAAACTCATGTGGCTGGATGTGTCCAACACTGCGAATGATCCCATTGGGTTTCATAGAGAGCGTGGACCAGCCTCAATCACACTGTGTAATTATAAAACATATCACCACCATGGGGACAGAACTGGATTTTCGTTCAACACCAGTCAATATCGGTGGTATTCTAAAGGGAAGCAATTCCGTGCTGCTGGACCATATCTGATAAACACTGGAATGGTTTCAGCCTCAGTCGATTCATCTGGAAAAATTCGTAGCAATAATAACATAATTGATAAGGTGTATTGGAATCACCCCAGCGATAATACCAACATCATATCATCAGATGTTCACAGAGCATTAATCGAGGGTGGGATAAAACTCAATATGATGTCACTAACGGAAAGTGTATTCAAGGATCGACTGGATGAGGCCGCGTTCTATGCCACGGTGTGACCTAAATAGGGGTAGGAGATATTAACATGGTTTTAACTGCCCCGAATGCTCATAATTACACCACAACCGCTATCACGGTTCATCAGGATGCCAAACTCCAGCAAGAGGTTGATCTGACAGAGCGTCGAATCCGTAATACCGCTAATCGTGATTTATACGAAATGGTCTATGACGCCCGAATCGTTGGCAACCCATTGGATGATCCCCAAACCTCGACCACCCTTACAGCACTACAGATCGCCTACAGAGACGCATTCGTCAACGCAGGCTACTCAGTGACCCGTGACGGCGATTCGGGGCTGTGGAGGATATCCTGGGCCACTCAGGGGGTTGAAAACCGCGTATCCGTGTATATGATACGAACTACCGTAACCCCAGGGGCAGTTAGTCAACTAACGGTCACCGCGATTGACGCATTCTTTACCTCACAGATTCCTACTGTGCGCCCGAATACCACCTTTATCAATCTGGGTAATGGGGGGGACATCCCCGAATCGGATTTCGGCGGAACCAATAGTGTATTTTATGAATATACTGTGGTTACAGAACAACAGGTAGCTGCTACCGATTTAAGTGCATTGCTCCGAACCCATCTGGTAACATCAGGATTGGGTTATGTAGACGCACCCAGTAATGTGATGGTGTATAAATTACTCTAACGGGTGAGTTATTTTGTAAACCTTAATAGCAACTGATCCCACGAGTGAGTAGAATACCCCCATCCATAGGATTGGGAACATAATCATGATCCATAGCACTCTATCACTGACCACTTTGGGAGCGGTTACCAAATCACTAATTCCGGCATCTGATAGGGTTTGATAATTAGACAAATATATAGACATAATCTCATTATACATGGTGACCCCTGCCAATGCTGCTATTACAAATAAAATCACACACCCGATAATCGAGATGATAATGGTACCGGTTACCGGTGATTTATTTGTATAAAGTATCATGCTGGAGTTTCCAATCGGAGTTGGGCGTCTATCAATTGCTGATACACCGCTGATAGAGATTGGGCACATATATGATTATAAGAGTCCAATGTGATTAATAGTTCGGCCACCGTAGCATCGGTTAGGGTAGCCACGTCTGGCATTTGATCAACTGTTGGACAGTTGAATAATTGAGAATCGGGCATAAACACAGTCGGTTTTGTTACAATAAGATTCGGGGAAGCCGTAGTGCAACCGGATATCCATAAAAGTGCGAGTATACGTTTCATCAATGCCCCACCCTCTGATCGGTTAGTAACTGAATGGCCCCCCGAAGGACTTCTGAAGAATCTCCCCCTGTCAGGTTCGTGCTACGCAATTGGTCAATAAGTGCAATTCGCTGATTCCTAATGTCCGCAATATTCTTGTTCAATTCGGCAATTCTGGCATTCTGGGCCTGCGTGACATCTGCAAGTCTAGCATCGTATGCTGCTTGTAGTTGATGGGTGAGATCGGATTGTTGTTGGTTGTATTCTGCCAACAATTGATCACGAATGGACTGGTCATGGTGCGATAACCAATATTGAAATCCCCCATATAAGATCAACACCAAAGTTGCAACCATTACCAATTTGCCCAACGGCCCACGAAGGAAATTTCCGAAGGGTAGAAATGCTAATAATTTGGCTGAGAAAAACATAAACAATACCTATACACTGGATGTGGTTCCCCACTATGGGTATTTATCAATATCATGAGTATCGGGGGGATCACCAATGGGCCAGTCCACCAACCCCGCCCGCGTGACCTAAATACTAATGCAAGCTAAAGGGGTATTACATCATGCTTATAGAAAAAGTGGATTATGAATTAATGTCCGGTAATAGTGCAGACCCAGGCAACCGACGATACAAATTATTACGAGACTATCCCTTTTGGTATAAAACCCAACGTATTATTATACCTGAGGGATTTGAATGGGACGGACCCACGGGAGTCCCCTTGGCATTAGGAATGTATGAGATGTGGAAGCAACCTGCCCTCATACATGACTTTATGTATTCTCGTCACGGGCGTATGCCAAATGGACTAACGCTGACTCAGCAAGAAGCAGATGAGCGTTTTTTCTATCATCTGCGCCTTGGTGGGGTATCTGGGTTTCTAATCATCGGAATGCGGCTAGGGTTGAAGAAGCTGTTCACGAGGGCATGGGATGGCACAAACCCCATTTCTAAAACCGCTATGCACAAAACTCTATCACCGTTGACCATATCTGGAATAGTGCTGCTCTTAGCTGCCATAGGATATTTCATTCTTCCATTGGTTTTTTTGTTACCCTAATCATTGGGTGGTAATCAATACGCCCATAACACTGGCCAGATTGGTTAATTGTGGCTCTAGTCCATCCGCAGCAGCAGGGGTAATTTGATTAACAACCCCCTCTGCTCCAATGATACCCACTAACTGATGGGTAGGGGTATAAATCGGACAAATCATCATAGACCCCACGCCCATAGTGGATAGATACTGCGAGTTTTCAATCGAATCATTTACATCATTTACATAGTAGCAATGATCCATTGACAGTGCAGCCACCATCTTGGGGAATATACTCAATGGGATGCTTTGGGTATTAACCAGTTCCCCGCTAATGCCTGCAGTCACACTTTCAGCTATTCGTGAAAAATAAATGAAGTGCACCCCATTGATATCCACTTTCCCATTATGAAATTTACTCACATACAGTCGATCCACCCCAAACGAAATGCGGCGCTCCTCTAGTATCTTGTTGGTCTGCACAGAACGGGTTAGTGATGCCTCTACCTGTATGTCAGTAGTAGCCACACTTCGTTGATAGATATCCGATAGGGTGCTGAAGTTGGTTACTAGGACCGCTAATATTCCGGCCCATGTAATAACGAAGGTGAACACAAACGCCTGCATCACCATTCGATGAAGAGGGGTACTTTTGGCGTAGTCCACAAACAGGGTGAGCAATTTTATGAACATCAGCACAATACCTTACAATAATTCTATAATAGTATTTATGCCAATTTACACAACATCAGGTATATCACCCCACCGCATAACTGCGGTGGGTATATTAATATTTTAAGTTGGCCACCCGAGGGTGTGATCGTATGTAATAATCAGATTTTGATCGGTCAGTGATGATATTTGACCAATGTGATATAATTTTGTCTGAAAACACGTGTTAACCCACGTAAGCATCGTGCCACCTAATGCAACCAGGTCAGCGGGTGTCATAACCACTGGGGTGTTGGCTGCATCATTCCATGTAAACCCCGTAGGTATTGGTAGCCCGTTGACAATAGCACTTGTCACGCCTGTGATGTTTTGTCTCGCCCCGTCATCACCATACCATTGATGATTATTCCATGCAAAGGTCCCAAGTAGGTAAGTATCGTGGAATTCTTTAATAATCATGACCTTATGAGCAATAACATCTGAAAGTATCAATGGATGTAATATGATAGTCTCATCTACCACGGTCCCATTGATCGTATATGTCTGACTGTCAATAGTATCATATCCTGCACGAATGACTGTAGTATCTGGAACCATCTGATACCAGCCCAGATCAATGAGTTCAGTCGGGGTTAATGTGGTCATATCATACAGCATCCCATTCAGGGGATTTGTCCACGTAGTCGGTAGATCAACGGGACCCGATATGATTTTGTTATCCGCTACACGAAAATATTGCATTACTATGCCCTCTCTATCATCACATTACATGATCCAGCAATTGTTTTTTGGTCACGACGGGTCAACTCTTTGGCCCGAATATCAACCGTGTCCCCCTTAGACACCTCTAACAGGTATTGGAGCGGCGTGGTGGTATTACCCGCTGAACGAAGTCTGTGATAACCAAACGCGCATGACCCCGCCAATTCCTTTCCATTTAGAAAGATTGCGTATTCTGAAATTTGTCGAGCATTGGATGTAATTCCCACAGAAATATTTGCCCGTATGGAATACCACCCATCCCTATCAATCGTGATGCCACGAGTTTTGCTATCATATGAATATTCCAAATCCTCCCGAACAATGGTTGGGAATGGGATAGGCTCGTAAGTAGATGTGAGATACTGCACAGTGTTTCCGTTATGTCGGAATAGCTTTCCTGGGTATCCGCCCACAATTGCATATCGCTGCAACTCTGCCAATTGAATGGGGGATATAGTCATACCGTTGTCAACAATAAATTGTGTCAACTCACTGATACCTAATCGGGCCACCCCATCCAGTTTTTTGCGATCATGGTAATCTAGTTCTTCTTCTTTATCACTCATTTAGTTCACATACACCGCTATAAATCTTTGGGTGCCTCCATTTTGTGGAATAATACCAGGCATAATATTTGGTTGTGCAGGATTCAGCGATCCAGCAACAGGAATGGTGGAGATGGGATTAGAAATGTTATCCCAATCTGCAGGTAATGCAGATGGAAGCAGATACGTGGTTACGGTCCCGCCTGCCCCACCATCACTGGTGTATATACTTTTGTAGGTACCTGCTCCAATGGTAACAGTCTGTGCATTATTGCCTGCGGTCCCCACGGTCCCGTTATTCCCATATAGCCCCCACAGGGAAGTTGTTGATGCATAATACACCGATAGTTCAAATTGTGCATATTGTGCAGCAGACGCTTCATTCGTAGCAGTGGATGCTATACCAATCATCATATTAGCCGTAGGTCGGGAATAGACCCACTGAAGCGTTCTATTGGTGCCACGGACCCACTGCATTGATTCAAATTTTACCCATGAGGACCATGGTGCTAGTCCGGTGAAAAATAATCCGGCGGCATCACGGGTAGCAGTCATAGAAGCATGATGACGGATATTGCTACCAGCCGCATTACCAATAGTCAATACCGCACCACCCAGTCGTAGGTCCACCCAAGGAGTGGCGAAAATCTGTAATGCCCCAGTGGAAACCACAGTGCCACCCGCATTGGTAACTGTAATGTCAAAAAATGCCTGAACCGCTCCTGACGTTATGTTTACAATCACCTGATTGACATTGACCACTGTCATAGAGTTCACAGTTGACCCCCCCACAATCACTGTCATAGATGGAGTAAACAGACCGCCATTGATTGTAATATCAACAGTCGAATTCGGAGGAACTACCGTTGGGGATGAGGACGTGATATATGGTGGGGGAAACGACGACGGAATTTGTGGGAATTGGGCAGTCGTTGGGGTCAATTGGGAATATCCAGAAAATGCCATGTTATATAGCCCTCCAATCGGTACCATCTGACATTACCGATAGTGTTGTTAAGGTATTACCTATGAGATTAACACTGGTATACCCATCAATAGTGCCCGTTGCAGTAGTTAAGAGCACATCATTAGCCGATGCTTGCTTAATCTTGATAATTTTACCGTCATGTCCTGCGGGCGTAGGAAGGGTTAGAGTCTGTGCAGCAATCCCTGTGAATACAACAACATCTGTCGTTGGTAAAATGGTTGCGGTGGTCGCAAGGGTCTCAATCATCGGAGAAGGGGTTTCTGGAATTTGGCCCAATGATTTAATGATCACCCCATCACGCTTGACCACCACGTTACCTGCGGTCATTGCGGCCTGCAATGATGCAGCCGTCTGTAAATCTTCGATAGTCCAGAAATCGGACAATATATACCCGACTACTGGATGGGTAAACACAACCGCGCTATTGGTGGTATCGATCAGTTCAGTAATGGTTGTGGTAACCACTGTATCTAACGTTATAGTAGCCATTATGGACCCTTCCGCTCAAATAATATACTTGATTCATTTGCAATCGTAGTCAAGCCAGTGCCTGCTATCCTCGTCGATCTAATCTCAACAGTATCGCCTACAGCCAGTTGTGCCAAGACGGTGCGCCCAGCAGTGTTTTCACCAACCGCAACTGTTCGATGGTATGAATAAGCTGCAGATGATGCATATGCACCACCATTGACAAACAACTGATGAAATCCACCAGTCCGGCTATTATTACTACTATCAGCAGATACCGTATAGGTAATCGCGTATAACCCTGCTCGATTAACCGTGACCACTCCGGTGCCCCCAATGGTGAAATCAGCATTGACAAAACGGGCAGTGGATATGTTAATCACTTTAGCAGTAGCATTGAGAATCTGTGCCACCCCAGAATATGCCTCAAACACTGATGGGCTGGACCAAGAGGTGACTCCAACTCCATTAGTGGTAAGAACATCTCCATCCCCACCATCGGCCACAGGTAGTGTCCATATCTGATTGGCCGCTACCGCATCCGGTGCTTTAAGACCTACATAATTGGTCCCATTAGCGGCCAACTCAGTAAATCGGAGGTCTGTGGTCTCCCCCACACCGGTGCCAGATGGAAGAATTGCAATCCCCCCAATCGCTCCAGCGCCCGTATGGGTTCCGGCGGTTAGATTAATACTTCCGCCTGTAGTGGCACCACTAGCAGCAATCAGATTGACGCTACCACCACCTAACGTGGTTGATGATACTGCCCTAATAGATATATCCCGAACATTGGTTTTAGATATAGTGGGGCCTTTTTTGCCCACGAAGAACGAATTAAAACTGGTCCCTCGCAATTCATATACTGATGCCATGCGCTAATCCTGTCATTGGGTTTGTATGTCGATATTTAATATCGTCAGGAATGCAATAGTGAGGGGCCACAGCCCCTCGCCGATATTTAGATTTATGGCTGGATATACTGGACAATTACCGTTGCCGCGCCTGATGCTGGAGCATTCGCCGATGATACGGTAGCAATCACCGGAGTAGCGGCGGCATATGTATGATGGACATCAGTGCTATATATAAAGGCCAATTCAGGGTCATTAGCCGTATCTACCATCAATTGAGACGATAGACCAGCATCACCAATGGCAATGGTTTCTGGCGAACTCCAAATCGTGGTAACATCGATTGATACTTTAATTACAATCCCACCAGCCGGAACAGACCCAATAGTCTGGACTGCACCACCGTTAAAGGTAACAGGACCAGAGACAGTAACCACTGACCCACTCGGGGGTAATGGTGCGCCCCAAATAGCATCGGTGCCATCTGACTGTAACACCTGACCAGCAGTACCTAATGGCAATGCGGCTAATGAGTTGGCCAGATTGGATACAAGGATATCACCGCGTGTGTATACCCCCAGTCCGGTGCCGCCATTCACTTCATTTAGGATGCCGGTGACCGAGTTAGTGCCATCAGCGAGATTGATCTGACCCCATACGGGCAGCCCAGCCGTAACCACCATGGCATTACCGTTTGTCCCAATAGCCAACTCATTGACCTTATTATTGGTGTTATCAGCAACGATCATGGAACCATTGGCGAATGCAGTGATATTAGTATTCAGACCACCATTTAGCTTTGGTAGCAGACCAGTAATGGAATTGACATTAGCAAGGTCTAATGCCCCCCACGTAGCCTCTGTTCCTACGACACCAGCAGAAATAAGCGTTTGCCCACCCGTTGCTGAGCTATTGACTATCAGGTTGTTAGTCCCGTTAACCGAAATTGTTGAGGCACCAACATTGCTATTCATAACAGTGCCAACCATGGACAACCCAACACCTGCTGAAATCACACCAGCAGCAGAGAATTGAACCCAATTAATAGGACTGGTGCCAATCGTAATGACACCATCCGAGGTCACTACCCATCCGGTATCAGCAAGGGATGTTCCCTCTTCTATGAATACGAATGACCCACCATTGAGTTCAGCACCAGTATCCGCATCTAGTGATCTGGTGGGTGTGCCAGCAGTAACATCATAGATACCGTTCTCACTTGCAGTAGCTTGGTTTTTGATCAGAATGCGATCACCAACGGCCAATACGATGCCATCGATTGTGGAACCAGCAGCAAATGAGGTGGCTAATGTCCCAGCAACCGTGGTTCCTACCCGAACTGAGTTTTTAGCATCCACACCGGATGCAAGGCTATCCACATAGATTTTGGAAGCCGCATCATTATTGTTGACCGGAGTCGTGGGGACCCGCATCTGGGCAAGGATTACCCCATCAGATGTTGATTCAAAATGATCCACATTCCATACGACCGACCCACCGACTTTTCCGTATTGTAACGAACTCCCCACACCGACGAGAGTATAATCTTTCCTATTTGCCATTGTTGCTCATCTCCATTAAGGTATAATATAATCCACGATCACTCGTGCAGCGCCCGCTGTAGGAGCGCCCGTAATTGTTGCAATAATTTGTGTTGCGGCAATATATGAAACATTGGCAACTGTCGTATAAGTATTTATCGCCAGTGGATCATTGGCTACATTAGTCATCAATCGATCAACCAATCCCGCATCGCCAATATCAATCAGGGTCCCTACGGAATAGGCGGATGTGATCTCCAACGATATAGCTCTGACAAATGCACCCGCTGGGAGTATTGCACCGATGTTGTATGACCCAGCAGTCCCCAATAGGACATTTCGTTGTTGATTCGCCACAGTAGCGGCCACTCCGCCCGCTGCCGCTACTACGTCAGATACTGTGGCTCGTTCAATCGATGTAGAACTTTGATTATACACCAATAGGCTATCAGTGCCAACCAATGGATCAGATAACCCACCCACCCCGATGATATCATGATCAACAGTAAGGGTATTACCACCATCGGTGATTGTTACGGCAGTGCCAGCAGTGAATACTCGGGCATTTGGGAGTCCTGCATCAGCAATGAGAGTTAGATATTGAGCAGCAGCAGGACTTGATGTGGTGCCTGACCCTGCCACATACCCAACGGGCATCCATACCCCATTAGCTGGGGTTCCCAAATAGGCCAGTTGGGATAATGATTCCTGTGAATATATACCAAGGGTAACTGTTGCGGTGCCAACACTATCAGTGACCGTGATGGCCCCACCAGTGGCATGAGAGATCACCAGAACGTCTGCCACGGCCTGTGCTACGATATTGGGGATACCTACCGCATTAATGTCAGTAGCGACCTGTGCTGGCGTATATGGGGCACTCAGGGTCACTGACTGGCCGTTGATCAGTAATACGTCCCCCGCTGTTGCCGTTCCATAGGGGTATCCAGCAATGGTATTACCTGCTGGTGCCACTGGGGCACTCAGTGGGAGTTTCATCCATAACCCTACAGAAACAGGCAATTGTCTATTCTGTAGGATGGTGCTAGGGACGTCAGTATTATCGATCAGTATTAGATCACCAGGTCTGCCATAATCCATCGGGGGCACTGTATTACCCCGCCCCACAGTTAAAGGGCCGAATTTTAATGCGGACTTGGTAACTTTTAGGTTATCTGGTCTATGAATCTGTCCGTCATAACCATGACTCGTAAAAAATGGATTTGGCATACCGTTGATATTCTCCTACCAGTATTTAGATAGTTTCACTAGTAGGAGAGATTGATCATTTGGTGGGTGGGGTATTAGTTAGTTTAGTCCATGTCATAGCCCCTACCACACCATCTGGGGTTAATCCCCGTTTGGTTTGGAATCTACGAACTGCATTAAATGTGCCATTACCGAAATCTCCATCAACGGTGATACGGGACCCCTGCTTCACCAATAAGTCCTGCAATTGCCTAACCGCAGCGCCACGATTACCTTTACGCAATACGATGGGGGTTCGTCGTCCCGTTGACCTACGATGGGTTTGTTCGGCAATATGTGCTTTAGCCCCATAATTTCCACGGATGATACGTGCGTATGCAGGTGCCTGACCGGTACCATTATACCGTTCGGCAAATGTTAACCAATCCTTAGCCCGCAGATAGGTGTCCAGTTTCCATGTCTTCAACAGAGTCACAAACGCATCTAGGTGAGCATCACCAGTGTTGGCCATGGCAACGACCATTGATCTGGCCGAGTCATATCCGGCATCTTTAGCATTGAACCCCATAATCTGCGGGCCACCAAACGATGTTGCTCGTAGTGCAGCATCAGGAGACTTTGCGAATGCTGCACGGAACATCGCCTCTCTACGACCAGATGCAATCTTTAGGCTATCCCGCCAGTTAGTTTTCGCGTTGGGCATTTTGTGTGGTTCAAACCGACGAATCACTGACCCATCACGTAAGAAGAATCTGCCAGAAGATTCGGCCATAAACACCGCTTCTACTGCTGCTGCTTCACAATTCAAATATTTTGCTGCACGGTCATATGCGCCTGCACTCATTGGGGTGTGTTTCCCCAGCCATGGTAATGTCATGAATTTTATCCCCTATATACGAACAAATAGAGGCCCAACCAAATTGGGCCTCTATCCGTATTTATCCTATAACTGATTACTGCCCTTAGTTGACAACATTAGCCGATAGTTGTTTAATGGCCACCCAGTTGGCAGTAGCACCATTTTGTGTTGCACGTGGATTAGCCTCGTTGGTTCTATAGGTCACAGCCACCGTATCTGTTGCTGCCATGTTCAGTGGGCCAGTTGACAGGTTGAATGCGGACCCTAACTGCGCATTGGTGGAACTATATTTCTGGGTTGCTACCGCAACCGCATTAACCAATATTTGCACAGTATAGGAGGCCGAGTTGACAGAATTCGTGGCATCTACATTACACGTAATCTCATAAACTCCCGCATGTGGGATAGTAAACCCGTTCGTGGTGGTGCTGGCAACAGCAGCATTGTCAAATTCTACCACATCATACACTAGTTGTGTAACATTATTACCCGTAAGGGTTTGTGCAACAGAGTTTGACATCTTAGCCATGATTGCTGGAGTAACTACCGCATCTTCTGGTCTTACCACGGTTGACTCACTCAGTTGAGTGACCGCCATCCATGATGATGCACCAATGTCACCAATAGCCCCGCCTATCCGCTGTAATACTACTGCCATGTTGACCACAGGAGTTACGGTGATTCTACCAAAGAATGGTGAGGTCTGAGGCCCAGGGTCATTATTAGACGCAGACGAGAAAATCTCCCCCAACGGGGAATTGGTGAGGATATCATAGAACTGAACATCAATAACGCCTGTTGCCAACCCTGGGTGAACTATTACTGCCTCTAACTCATATGTATTACCGGCAGTCAGTCCGAGGATTGCACCACCTGCATCTAATGATAGTCCGCTACCATTACCATGTAATGTTTCATTCCACACTACATGGCTACCAACCCCAATATTCGTAGTGGCGGTAGTGGATACCTGCAAACGGGATAATGGTTTTGGGACTATCATCCCTGGGTTAACTACACTAGCCGTAGGAAGCTCTGTGACCGTCAAATACGTACCAGGTCCAGCGTCACCGAGCGGGGATGCAACATCTACATATATACCAATATCCACATTTGCAGTAGGGGTATACACCGTGGTCATGGAAGCCATAGACGCATTATTAGTATTCGCGTTAGTGGATTCTAACGCGATCTGACTACCAATTTTAACCCCCGCACTGGTTTGTACATTCCACAACGAGTAACTACTTGCAGTCGTTAACAATCGCACACCCGCTTCGATTTTATAGGTCTTTCCGGCCACCAATGTTACCAAACCCGTGGTTGTTAAACCCTCTGTGATATTTTGTGATCCAGACGTCGTTTCCATCACCAGCGGAACACCTGCAGCTACGTTGACCACAGAAGTGCGTCTGCCACTCACGCTACCCAATGGGGTGGGGACTACGGTTCCTGCCATAACTGTTTCAGTGTCAGGCAACTGGATCACTTCTAAAGCAGCAAATGCCACATTACTAGCAATACTACAATACGCTGATAATGATAATACATCCCCAGCCACTAGCTCATAGGTGTTATTATCCACTAGCGAGATTGTACCGTTACCAACAGTGCTTTCGGCATATGAAATTGATGCTGAATTTTTAATGATGGAAGTTTGATGTATTACCGCATTATTTACATTTTGGTATTGACTAGAAACTCTATAGGTACCGGTCCGCTTAATCGTTACATGACTTCCTGCGCTAACCATACCACCTATGTCATAATCTATTGTATCCAGAACAATCGGAGTCCATGTGCCTGCAGGAAGCGACTGTGCAGCGGTATGATGGGCACGGGTACGGTGTAAGGTGGTCTGTGACGAGGCCCCTAAGACCGTAAGGTCCCACTTCCCATTACCGGTATCTATGGCCAGAACCATTTCACCATCGGAGACCACCGTATAAGACCCATCAAGGATTCCATTCAACGATTCCCCCACCTGCACCTTAAGAGTCACGTTATTGGTGGATACGGTCTCCCCCACAAAAATATATCGACGCTGCGTCCCTGTGGCCGTAGGGAGCGTAAAATTAAATGCCCCACCAGAGGCGTTTAGATTATAGATTCCCTCTCCCGCATCAGCATCAGCAGTAATAGACCCATGTTTGGTCAACCCACCAGATGCGGTCAGACCTGTATCAGCGGAAGTTGTCCATACAACAGTAGGTGAAGTCTTAGTTTGGGTAAAATCGAGCACCCGCGTATCGCCTGCCACTAAAGTTATTGATGCAACCGGAGACCCATCCGCCCGCGTATACCCGCTGGATAGCACGAATGTTCTAGCCACGGTATCTAAGTTCGTCAGCCGAAGGGTCATATTTTTTGCACCCCCGACGTTTATAGGATTATTAACCGTGACATTCCCCGTAGAATTCCCATCTATCACCAAGGCAAACGATCTGTGCCCGTTAAATAAATCTACATTGAACGGATTGCCAGTAGTTGCAGCCGTAACTGGGATATTAATGTCATACCCAGCCGCTGTAATGTTACTACCAGCGGTTAATCCACGAGCAACGGTAACGTCACCCTTAATATCATATGCCATAATTCATTCTCCTTTCAAGAGAAAACAGGGGGATATTACTATCCCCCAACAAAGTTGTTAGCTAATTACGATTCGCCCAGCAAAACGAGCATCTGGGGTAGAGATGACTTGCATTTCAACATCTCCGTTAGCAAATATTGTAAGTTTATTCACGGTCACCAAGAAGTAATTTCCCAATCCATCACTCTGATACGTTTGGACAATTGATGGGGACGTGATCCCATGAGCGGTGGCCAGTATTTTATTGGAATATACCCCGCCAGATACTGTCCCCCAATCTGTGGTAGCATTAAATACTGTCACCGAAGGAGATTGTGGCGGTGTGGACCACCCCAGTTTGCCAGCACCATCGGTATCAATAAGAACTTGACCGGTGGCAGTGGGGCCAGCAGCGGGCAATGTAATCGTATAAGCCGATGTAACTGATGCTGGCGCAGTAAATCCTATAGCAATAGAATTAGCACCAATCAGTGATATTGCACCACCTGTAACACCATCACCATTACTGATACTAACATCATTGCCAACCCCGTTAGTGGTTAGGGAGATTCCTTTACCTGCTACTGTAATAGGCTGCGAGGTCCCACCATCCAGTGTTATTGCGCCTGTTGACTTGATATCAAGTGCTTTGGCAACCGGACTCAATACACTAAAATCAAAACCATTCAATGATATGGTCCGAACAGAGGACAATACCGCATTTGTAGTCTCGATCCAATTAACGGCAGGTGCCGGTTCCTGAATAAGAGTTACTACCCCAGAATTGTCTGAATAATATACGTGAGTGATTGGGTCAGTGTTAATATTCGTACCAGTGTAATAGATAAAGGTGTCAGTATTATTTGGTCCATTAAACACTGCAATTTCCGCAGGGGTTGGATTACCGGCGGTGGCCGGAGCTACTGCTGAATCTTTGGCGAATGCCCGATCATTGCCAGCATTCAGTGGTTGCCATTTGTTACTAGTGCGGTCCGAATAATACGCACGGCCTAAAATGTTGTCAACCCCCCAACGAACCCCAGCAGGAACTGGGCCACTCAATGCGGTTGGACTCTCAATCACCTCATTCACTGGCGCTGTTGCATAATGTAGCCCATCAGTGCCAATAGTCAGACTATTGCCAATATCTGCTGATACCCCTTGTGCAGGGTGTTTGTGGTCTTCTCGTACTAAATTGCTACTTACACCCACTGCACCAACACCATCGGTAGCTGCTGGTGAAATCGCACTGGCTAAGACGAAGTCCATACTTTCAAATTCAGCAATCTTTTTCCATGCAGTTCCGTCCCATACATACATAGCAGCACCAGCGGTAACTGTAGCATCACCAGATGCATCTACCACATAAGCAATATCACCGATTAATTGTCCGGTTGCTGCTGCCATTGCTGCACTATTCGCAAATACATCTTGATTAGTTGCAATCGTATGAGGGGAGGTAAGCTCGGTGACTGTCCCAGAGACATCCACATGATATACATAGGTAGGAGCAGACGCGGGTAGATCATCGCCGGTGTAATACAAGATAGCGTCAGTATAAGGACCTGTCAGGGCAAATGCAGTGATTTCCCCCACCGTGGGCTGACCAGCGGTCGCTGGAGCAACGGTGGTATTATCCGCATGGACACGATTATTTGCAACCGACGCTAATGCTACCAATTTTCCATCAGCGCCAGATGTAATTATATTACCAGCATCAGTGGAAATCAGATTGGTAGGGCCTGCCATATGCAAACCGTCGGTACCTACGGTCAAAAGTTGACCTGCATCCGCAGATACGCCTTGTGCAGGATGTTTGTGGTCTTGTCTCGAAACTTTAGGAGATACACCAATTGCGCCGGTGGCATTATTAGCCGCAGGGGATACCCCCGTAGCATACACCACCGATATTCGGGAATCAATATCTAACTGCAACTCCACCAATGCAGCCTGAACATCCGTTGATGTAAGATTACCAACAGGTGTGACAGTAATTTCGGCACCTATATAATCTCCAGCAACCGCTACCACATTGCCCGTACGGCCAAATACCGATGCTACTGCACCCCCACCCCCACCACCACCAGTGGCACCCCATGTGGTCCCACCATAGGTCTCCAATTGAGAGGTAGTAGTATTCCAGATCAATAGTCCTGCAACAGGGGATGGAATAGCATCTCGCTGCGCGGTGGTCAATCGAGCAGTAAGAAAGCCACCGTTAGTATCTTCAATTTGAATAACCGCCGATGGTTCACCAGCGGTTCGGGCATTTACGGCATTGTTTCCCACCATAACTGGCTTTAGGCGGTATTTACGATTCGGGTCAGACATCTAAGGTTCTCCACAATAACATTTGGTATAATGGTATTTAGGAGAGACTGAGTTCCCACAAATTATCCAATTTCGCGCACCCATCCAACTGTTGCATTGACGTAGATATATCGGATCGAGAAATGATTTACGGTGATGACATCATCAACTGCTGCACCATAAAAATTATAACCGCTGGTAGTGGGTTGAAACGTTACATTATTGGCAATCACATTCCCACCAACGTCGATTATGTGAACCCGTGTCCCCGTAACCACAGATGGACCAGCGGGGGGGATGACATTAATTGGAACCGTGGTGGTATCCACAAACTCAATCGTATCATATGGTGTAGCATATGAGGAGGTATGGACCAGAGGATTTACTGCGCCCCCACCCACCCATGACAGATTACCTGCCCCATCAGTGGTTAAGGTGTTACCTGCCGCCCCATCCACAGCAGGTAGCGTGAATGTAACACTGGTGGTTACAGCATCAGGAGCTTTCAAACCAACATAGCCACTATTTATCCCATATAGTTGTATCTCATGAGTCTCATTAGGCGCTGCGGTGCCCGATGAGTAAAATCGAGTAATTAATTGACTGGTGCCTATTTTTGAGATAGCAATCGCATTAATCCCGTCCACTCCCATTGATAACAGACCACTGGATGCTGAATAACTGGTAATCCCATTGACAGTCTGAACCTGCATCCTTGCTGAACCGGACGATGATCCTAGAAAGGTGGCAGAGTTTCCTGATGCCACATTTTTTGTCTGCATCAGGAGTACACCTATCGTTCCCACTCCGTGTAGACCGATGGATGAATTTATGGTAGGATTGATAAACTCCACACCAACCCCTGGTACCGTAAATCCGGCCAATCCCGACCCTGAAATTTTTATAGCACCCGTCTGTGCCACCGAGGTCACTGACAACCCATTGCCAGTGCTGATAATCATGTTATTAGTAACATCTGGCCCAGCAGCAATGATACGATCATTTGTATTTGGCATATTATATATTCCTTCCAGTTTCCAGCCAGAATGATCCATCCCACATGAGATTTAAGACTGAAGATTGGCCCAATACGATAGAGCCATTTAAGATAAGTAGTCCTGCACTATTATACTGAACCGTATTGGTATTGTTGCCGCCAATCACTGTCAATCGTTCCCCAACAGATGTCCCAAGCGTAAATGGTATCGCAACGGTCGCCACCACCGGACCCCCTAACCCCTCCACGAATACGATATTCTCGTTAGCGACGGTCGGTAATATGATTGTAGTCAGTCCGTCAGTGGCCACTGGCACTGTGCGGCTTCCGACCACTGTGGGGGTATTGATAGTAGCCACCCATGATAGATTACCCGTCCCGTCGGTGGTTAGGGCGTCCCCCGTAGCCCCGTCCGCTGCTGGAAGGGTCCACACCTGATTGGAGGGCGCATTTATAGGACCCTTAAATCCTACATATCCGTTGTTGCCAGTTCCTGTCCCATCCTTAAACCGTAACTCCCCAGTAGTAGGTGCGATTGGATCGGCCCCAATAACCACCCACCCAAAATTGGCTGCACCCCCCGTTGATGATCTCCCCGGTTGTAATAGGACCAATCCGCCCACACCGGTGTTTGTTGTTCCGCCCTGCAACGTCGCAGGGCCACCATCCCCACTACCTAATGACCCACCGCCGCGTATCACGGATGCACCACCTGTGCCAGATACACTACCACCCAGACCACCCGAAATAATCACTTGGCCACCAAACCCAGTTGTGCCGCCATCTCCAGCAGTTTGAATGATTCTACCCCCCTGCGAGGTGTCAGTGTTTCCTGCATCAATAATGATATCCCCACCGCTACCAATAGCCCCAGCGGGTTTATCAGCAGTGCGTATAGTAATCTTACCAGCCTGCCCCGCTAATATACCAGAGCCACCAGCGGCAATCATAATATTGCCACCATTACCAGAATCGGCCCCACTACCACTAGTAATACTGATAGGAGTCCCTGCGGTGTTACCAGCAGCCAGTCCACTAGATGCAGTAATGTTGATACCACTAGTGGACCAACTCAATTGATTAGTAAGACCAGTATAGTTACCAGTATTGTCACCGATATCCAACGTTAGGGTATCATTGTCTGCCGTTTTTTCCACAGACAGCCTAGTGTCACTATCGGCATCTACCATGTCAGTGATATTGACTGCACCACCACTACTGAGAGGAACCCATGTGATCCCGTCATAGTATTCAAACTGGGTGATATCCCAATTCCAGATCAACAACGCCGGTGTGGGTTGTTGAATCAAATCCCGCTGAACTGTGGTCATCCTAGCAGTCAAGAAACCACCATTCGTGTCATCGATGTGTATTGCAGCCGAGGGTTCCGGAACGGCACGTGTCTGGACCGGATTATTTGAAACCATAAATGGCTTCAAGCGGTGTTTACGATTATACGCAACCATCTTATAACTTTCCCATCAATTACGTGGGTATTTATGACATCTTGGAGATTATCCATTCATTCAGTGATTCATCAGTTGCGGCCCTATCCGTATCATCTTGATCAGCACCAGTGGTCTCTTGGGCATTATCCGCTGCATCAATAGCATCCTGTTGGGCTTTCTGATTTTGGGTAATACTGCGATGAATAAAATAATCAGTAATGACCTCTTCCGAATATGGGACTTTTCGCGTTGTGGTGGGAAATACAATGGAAAAATCTTCAATTTGCAAATTTGACAACAATGACACTTGCTCCATCATATCCTGTAGATCATCGAACTGAAATTTTTCTCGCTGCATTTCTACATATACGATAGAGGTATCTGGTATAGTATCAGAATCTCCATACGCGACATCTAACACCCCACGACATTTCATAACAAAATCCCTGAATGGAATAACCGCAGAGGATACTCCCTTGATGAAAAACGCAAAGACGATGTTATTGGTCTCTGGATCGCCTGGCACATACTCATCGATACTCAACTGAGGTAATAGAATGTAGCGTAAATCGCCAGCCACCAGTCCTTCAGTTAGCATACGAAATAATTTTTGATCATCCGTGTCAGGCACGGACTCATAGATGTTTGTAAATGCAGACCCCATCTGATCGATATGAAAATCGGCATCCCACCGATTGTCAAACTTTATGGATGGCACATACTCACCAGTACCACCATTACGGATCACCCAATGCATCATAGTGCCTCCAATGCCTGATCAGATAGCTCTTCAATCCGGTCTTTGTTTGTTTTTTCGATCTGGTCTAGGCTCTGTTTAAGGATCGTAAATGTTACCAGTTTACCATTCTGATGGGTCTTCACCGTGACCTTACCCTGTCCAATAGCGTCGTTCACCCGCTTAGCCCCCCGTAGATCAGTATCGTTGGACACCAGTAGAGTCACGGTGATCCAGAATTTCTCAACCACGGGCTTACCTATGACTTGGGCAGTATCCCACCCTTTGAACAGATATATGTCATGTTGGTCTAGGAATTCTTCAAACATATACAAATAGTTCATCAAGGTGGTGTCACCTCCGAGGTTTGCCATTACTTCGTCACGATCTGATTCCATTAATAAAAACTCGGATAACGAATCGTCATCTTCATTTAGCATAACCTCGATCATTTGGTTAAATGTATCAATATCACCAGTCATAGCGCATCCCTCATATTGCATATGGTATTTAGGTATTATTTAAAACATATCTAAGGGAAAATATTAATACTTGACTATCTGGCCATCTATGGATACACTATCACATATATGACCCCAATCAGAGGAACCCCAATGACAAGTATTCATCCATCAATGCTGGAAACCGTATCTAAGGAATTGGATACCCTACGAGTGGCGCAAACAGTATTATCCAATATTCGGTCTAGCAAGGGGTGGGGCGATTCCCAATCTATCACTGGTAGCATTGGCAACCCATCAGACACTATCCTGATTACCATAGATATATCTGATGCATTGACACGAAACGAGCGTGATACTATTATCGGTATATTGGCGAATGGACAAGCACGGGTTGTTGATCGATTGACATCCCGCCTAGAGTCCGATTACGGGATTACCATAGGATAGGGGTAATCCTTTTTCTCCTGCTATAAGGGTATTAGCAAAACCAAAGGGAGGAACCCAATCATGGAATTTTCAAAGACAATCGTTGTTACTCGTAGCATCGAGATTGAAGTTCATCCTGATCTGATTGCTGATGATCTCTATCTGGTATATTCCCGTTGGAGTGATCGTAAAACTTTTCAGTGTAGGTTCATGACTAGTGATATGATCAAATATAGGGGGTCACCCCAATGAATATTGCATTTAGCCAATACACTCTTAGTGCAATTAAAAATATCGGGACACCCAAATGCCCCGATAATATCAAAGATTTTGCATATCAAATGTTTCTAACACATCCAGATATTAGCATAGAACGGATACGTTTCATATGGAATGCGATTCAAGAATGTGATATAAATTACGATGGCCCTACATGAATCACACAACCATTCCATTATCTGGCCAGTGATTTAAAATTTTAGCCACCGTGGGGTGCCGAACTACATCTGCATTGGTGAAATGGGTGAATGCGATTTCATCTATTTCACCAAGAATTGATTCGGCCACGTGGAAACATGATTTATTCCCTACATCACTTTGAATGGGATCACCAGTGATAACCATTTTGGACCCATAACCCAATCGGGTCAATAGCATTAATAGATTATCTTTAGAGGCATTTTGCATTTCATCAGAAATGATAAACGAGTTGTTGAAGCTCCTGCCCCGCATATACGCCAATGGAACAATTTCGATTTTTCCCTCCACTAAATGTTGCTTAATCGTATTGGGGTTCCAGTAGGTTTTGAAGGCATCAAATATAGGCTGAAGATATGGGTCCATTTTTGCTGCAATGTCTCCGGGCAAAAATCCTAAGTCTTCCCCACCTGCGGTAACGGCTGGGCGGCAAATGACAATTTTATCTACCTCTTCATTGATTAATGCTTGCATGGCTAATAATGATGCTATGTAGGACTTTCCGGTCCCTGCGGCTCCCATACCGAATGAAATGTCATGGGATCGTATCGCTCGTATGTAATCCTTTTGTGTATCATTTCGAGCTTTGATTTTTAACTCAACACGTGTCCGTGGAACTGGTTCGAATACTTGTTGATCGCGTTTGGTCTTACGGCGCTTTTTGGCCATAGATACCACCTCCTAAGTAGTTATGGAGCAGCCCGATGAGTCGCAGACTCCTCACAAGTATTTATGCTACCGAGTATAATAATACATCCAATATAATTAGTTCTTGACGAATCGGTAATGGCCAGCTATACATGATTTTAAGCAACCAACGGACAAGGATTTTACCATGATGACACTGCGTGATATTTTGGACATGATGACCACGAAAGAGATTTTTGAAAATTATGTATATCCGTATTTCAACGGTGGTGGGCCATTGTATAAGGCCGCACTTGAGGAAATCGAAAAACGATATAATGCGCTGGAACAAAACACACAAGGGGTATAACATGCTACAACACTCACCATTGATGGTATCCACCATGGCACAAACCAGCAACGATAAACTACCCTGGGATGATGTGGGAACCCGTCTCAGTGATGGACGAAACCTCCCCCAGACACTACGGGAGGCCCATCTCGACTGGGACGTCATCAAGCGCCCCGCGTGGGTAGATATCGCATCATATGGCGATTCTGACGAAGCTGATGTGATGGCACCAAATGGTGCACCAATGCATCCGACTCGTGTCAAAGGTAACTATGTAATGCTTCGGTCCGATACTATGGAACCAGTGAGTCCGTTTGTTGGCCCACGGTATAAACCTATTCAGAATTATGACGCCTTTAAGGTCTTTCAGGATTTTTGTGAGGCAGGGAACATGACTATGGAAACTGCTGGGTCTCTGTCAGGTGGTGAACACATCTGGGGATTGGCAAAAATCAATGGGGAATACCAACTATGTGACGGGGAGTTCATCAGCGGCTACTTTCTATTGATTCAGTCCCATATCTATGGTAGCTCCCTGAAGGCTATGTTTACCCCTGTGCGGTATCCTGGTGGACACATGTTGGTTCAGTCAGTGAACCGTAGCGTTGTTGGTCAGAAAACCTATACTATGCCCCACTCCCGCCATTTTAATGAAAGTCGTGTTTCGGAGATTCATGAAGTCATGGGGGTAGCCGAGCGGGAGCTTGATCATTTCATCAAGGAGGCACGGACCATGACCCAACGGATGGTATCTGATGAAGCGGTGATCCGTTACTTTATTGAGGAGTTTAATCCCACATTGCACACGAAGGTCCAAAACGGGGTAGTAGTGATTCCAGCGGGTATGAAAATTTCTGATCTGACCGATTGGGAATGGTCCAACCGCAATATGAAGCGGGTGCCCCAATATATGGAATCATATGCTGGGGCCGACCTACCCACCTGTCAGGGAACGGCGTGGGGAGTAATGCAGGCAACTAACAATTTCTATGATCATGAAATTGGAGTAAACCCAGACACTCGATTGGTCAGTGCATGGATGGGACCAAATGCTAAAAAGAAATTAGCTGCCGCCGCTCGGGCACAACAAATGTAGCTTGACATTATGGATATCACCTATTATAAGTGGGTGATATCAACACTGATGGGGGTAATCATGATTTTTGGAAGAATTGCACAATTACGGAAGGATTTTCTGAATGTTAAATTTCATGGCACAACTCGTGATGAGTTTTTCCAAGTGCGGGATTTAGCATCATCTATTATTCGTGACATCCCCACAGAAGTAAGCCGTATTTATGAGAGTGCCCCACGCGTTCATGGTGCCCGTCAACATGGCCAATTGGATTTACTTGATCAATGGAAATCGTGCGCCTCCAATATTATGGACCAGTGTGAAAACGCTGCTATGAAAATCATCTAACAAAATAAGGGGGCCATAATAAGCCCCCTTTGGTATAATTTTGTGTTTATGAATTATTGCCTAAATTTATATGTAGCAATGCCAGAACGTTCTAGCATTGCTACGGTATCTGGGTCAGTGTACGGGTCAAATATGGACTCTTGACTACCCAACTGATCAATGGCTTCAACAATTTCTGCACCACTGTTAAATCGCAATGAGTTCCGTTCTGCCTCTGTGATATTACTCCTAGAGGCCGTAACGATAAACGCCTTAATATCGTATAACAGATCAACAGCTTCTGACATTAAAATACACGCCGAGGTTTGTCAAGCATGCCAGACAGACGTTTGATTTCCTGCATTTCAATCTCATCTTCGGTCATACCATCCGTGAACAACGCCTGCTTGGCATTACCAACATGGGGGATTGTTCCCATCCACGCCTCAGTAAGATCATCCTCAGCAGGGACCGCTTTGGGCTTCCTATACTTCGGACGGGGGCCACCACCTTGCTTAGCACGACTTTTATCTGCCATGGCATTACGGCGCTTCTGACGACCTTTTTGTCGGGTTTCTTCTGAACCTTCATCCACTGGTGCTTCCATGTCATCACCCTCAGGTGCATCAAATTCATCATCCATGGGTTCGTCATCAAAATCACCACCATCGGATGCACCCATCATGTCTTTCAGGGTTGCCATCACATCAGGAATATCTGCCACATCCAACGTTCGGTCATCAGCCGCAGTGTCCGAGATGGCTTGAGCAATCGTTTCAAACTGCTCCTCGCCAAGATTTGCTGCAGCCACCCCCGTGAGGAGTTTAACCAAAAAATCTTGGGTTACTGCAATTTCACCAGCAGCCATATCATGCTCCATACAATCTCGATCAAGGGACTCAGCCTCATCAAATGTAAAACCTTCGTTCATTTCATCATCACTTTCATCTTTTTTCGATTTCTTATCCCATGGCGTGTCATCCCCGCCAGCGGGCTTCGGCTTTGTAGATTTAGGGGCGGGTTTAGATTTACCAACAGATTTGCCGCCACCGACTGAGGCTTTTCTGGATGGTTCATCCATGGATACTACCGAGGGGGTCTTAGGGGCATCAGCGGGACCACCAGTTTCCATGTGGGGATCAGTTGAAGCCCCGTGATCACCACCAATACCACTGAGTGGAGAATCCGAGTCACTCTTAAATCCGTCAGTGTTTGTTAAAATCGTGTCACGGGGGGCTGGGGCCAGCCCATTGTCGGATTCAAGCAATGCTAGGTGATCTGCACCGGTCATAATGTTTCTTGACATATTAGTTCCCTCAAGCCAAATGGGTAATTATATCCGTATTTAGGGAACTACTAGATATTATCCATTAAAACACAATACGGCCAGCGATTTTGAAAAATCGCTGGCCGTATTTCAACTTCTATAACGGATCACACAGGGGGATTGTGGGTCATACTAATGGTAAATCCGTCCCCAGCATCTACATCAATGCTTACATTTCCATGAGGAATAATTGCCACGACATTCTGGAAAGCATCATTCACTGCGGTTAGCAGCCCCATGCCTTCGATATTGGTGGTATCCACTACCATAGCCTGATCACGGGTCTGTGGAAAGGGTGTTTCCCCGAACCCACCCGATGCGGAGGCGTGGGGGACCTCATTCATCTCTATTTGTTCAAACGGAACCCCATCAATGACGTCCATCTCTGATCCCGCCATGGTCTGCACATCTTCTACCACGGGAGTGATGTCCCCTACCATCGTATCAGTGACCGTCTCTGGTGATGATTTATTCTTTGCCACTTTGAATACATTATTCTTCTTCCGAGAACGGTGAGCCATATAATGTTTGGCATCCTTCAGTGACATGAAGATTGAATCAGGAAGTTTGGCCAGTTCTCCGGTTTCATCTTGTTCCCGTGCTAGATAATTAACCACTTTCACCGCAGTCTTTCCGTCAATTCCCATATCACATAGCTTCACATATTTTTTGCGCTCAGACATTGTGGGCACCGGAATATTCAACAACGATGCGGTCATGAACATATCATCCACAGGGATATATGCTTGTGGATTGTCCAACACTGCCAACACATTTGCATGAGCCTTAATTCGACTCATCAGCATATATCGACATTCTTTGATCATTGTAGTTTTGCGGGGGGTTTTTGTCTTCGTTTTTGCCATGATAGGTCCTCTAACTGTTCTAATACCCATAGTATAATGACCCACACGGTAAACTGCAAGTGCTTGCGGAATATTATTGTTCAGATTCCATTTCGTGCAATTTAATCAAACACGCACAGAGGGTAATATCGGGCAACCCAGCCTGTGAATGGCGATGCAAGTATTCGGCAATAATTAGTATAGCTTCATCCTCTAACTCCCCAAATACCTCGGATTGTTCATACAATACACGATATGCCCGTTCATACTCATCTGGTCGCATGGCAGCTACCAATGACCGTGCTGCAGCCACGTCAAACTGATTGACCACTTCCATCATCTGCAGTTCCCATGGAGCCTTATGAGCTTCGTCGGTTGGCTCCACTAATACCCCATCAACTACAGACCACTGTAGGTCACTAATTGCGTGTCTTAGGTTTGGATAATTTACACGAACAATCTCCAATAGGCGGTTAATGGATTCATCCGATGATGCGTCTACCTCTTCTTGGTCAAGTATATCCAACAATCGTTCTGTAAAATCGGTATCATCCAATCCATCAACTACAATCTCCCACAATCGGCCTTTTAGGGGATCAATCATTTTTTCTGGACGATTGCAGGTAAAAATAAAACGAACATCATCGACATATCGATCTACTACATTTCGCAGCGCCTCTTGGGCATCCACAGATAATCGGTCAGACTCATCCATTACAATTAGTTTGAGGTCGTTCCACCCACCAGCTTCACAAAATCCCACGATCTCATCACGTATTGAATCTACACCAGACCGAAGACTTGCAGGTATGAACTTGATATCCGCCCTATCTTTCAACATAGCCCTGATAATACGGGTCATGGAGGTCTTTCCGGTCCCAGTAGGTCCAGACAGTAACAATGATGGGTATGCTAATGGATCAACAATCCATGCATCTAATTTATCTTTGGTTTCGGCACTAGACCAAACGAATTGGTCTAAATCCGTGGGACTATATTTTTCATACCATAGCTGCATCAGTAATAATCCCCTATTATTTGATCTATTGCAATCGTGCAGGGTTCAATATGAACCCTAACGCCTATATGGGTAGTGTTGTAACTGGATGGATTAGCCCAATGACTGACTCTTGGGGTCGCTCTAATATTACCAGAAAACCTACTACGATATTTCTCAGGTATTGATGAGTCTATCATTTTAGGTAATATATCATCTAACTTATTTTGCAATGCCTTCGTTAGTGATACCAAAACATGACTACTTGATGATCCATTAGCGCATCCATCTGATCTTCCCCGCTGATACTCAGCATTCAACTGTTTTTCACACCGCTGTTCAATTTCCCATTCCATGGTGGTTTCTTGAAGTTTGATCCACGATTCTAATTTACTAATCGTGGATTCCAATTGTTTAATGCGATCATTGTCAGAGGTCACGGGCATGCCATGTTTCCCAATCCGGATATAGTCGTGCGATCTGCTGCTGTTCAAATTCAGTAGGTTCGTTGGACTCAACCCCAAGAATATCTTCAAAAGGAATAGACCAAACCTTGCCAACTTTTTTCCCATTAATCATTGCAGACATCCCACGGGTCCACTTCAATTGGTCTAGTAGCACCTTACTCCCCAGAGGAAGCGTCTCAGACCGCTCCAGTTGATCAGAGATGGCCAACACGATGGCCCAGCGAGGTCTTACCCCCTGATGCTTGACATGGATGTTACGGTCCTTGTCAGCGGATGAGTCATCGAGTAGATAGAATTTTTTCCCACCAAGCATTCTGGTAGTATCCCCGTCGTCGTAGATGCCAACTAGAACGCGTGTATGAAGCGGCTTGATGCCGACTAGACTTTTTGCCATTATTTATCTCCAATGTTACTGAATGGCAGATAATTAATCCCACCCGCGTTTACAAGATCAGACGTCGTTTTTCGTCAACAAATATCCATAATATGATTTTCCACGGGTTCGAGCAACATAATCGAGATTCACCTCCTGTTCATATTGCCACGTGTTGGGTTTAACATATGGTGGATATAGGCAGCTTGGGTCATACATGAACGCCCGTTCCGCCTCCAACCCCTTGGCCTTATGGATGGTAGAGCATACTACAGCACTTTCGATATTATCATCCGAAAATAGAGATTCTATATCCTTGATAATCGATGTCACTTTCCCGTCTGTATTAGCAGTGATGAATACACGAATGGATTTGGCCCGATCCTTGACCCGCTGCATAGCATCCTCATTATCAGGATCATCCCGATAGATCATAGCGACCTGATCGGTTTCCCATTCGTCCAACTTTTTTACCAAAGTAATCACCCGAACCCCATCACAGGTCATTTTAGGCATTTTCTTCCCTGGTTTTTTGGGATTGGGGACCCAGTGTTTTTCTGCAACACAATCATCGATGATCCTAATTAGGCCATCACCGATATTCCGACCCTTTACGAATACTGATACCCGTTGGTTAATCAGACCATATGCGAATTCAATCAATGGGGCATTATTCCGGCATAGCACCAAATCCTGTGGTTTAAAGGTCTGGGCATCCCAATCGGTTAATCGTGCTACTTCGCCCTCTATTGCAGTAGCAGCCCACTCGATCACTGGCACCAATTCCTGTGCATGGCGGACCAACGCCTTTGAGCATCGATAAGTGATTGACAGCGGTAATTTCTTCACCCCGAATAGTGTTGAAAACTTCTCAAATGCATTAGTGTCACTGCCCCGAAAACCATATAGTGATTGGTTTTTGTCGCCTACCCCACACACGATACCATTTGGCCGCAACACCATTTTGATCAATTCTAGGTCTACCGCATTCACATCTTGCACCTCATCGATGAACACTATGTCCTGTGTGGGCTTAGTCAAACTATTACCGTTAGGGCGTTTGCACACCGTGAGCCATTTCTGGTCATCAAAATCAATGGTATTGGTGTCATAGATATTCGAGTCACTAAATGAGATAGCCAATACGTCCCGAACCTTCTGATATACTGTAGGCCGGATCACCGGATCGATCATCCATCCATGGTGGACACAAATCTGGGTCAATGTGTGGTCTGTAGCCGATAACCCATTCACACCAACCCCATCAGACACCCCAACCGGAATTACCCCCATGGATTTGCACATATTGACCAACTGTTTGACATCTTTCCCGTATTGGTCCTGTTGTTGAAAATTTAACTCTTTGCGAATGATCGATTGGGTTCGATAATTACTGAGACCAATCTTACCAACCCCTATCCCTTTAAGATATGGCATCAATAGTTTGAACCCCAATCCGTTCAAGGTTTTGGATTCCACATGGTGGGGGAGCCGTTCTTTCAGTTCATCAACAATGGACTTATTAAATGCCAAAAATATAGAATTTAATGATCGGGGGATCAGATTGGCCGCAGCTACCGCAGTGGACGTTTTCCCGCTACCCGCTACTGCACTAATGGCAACACTGACGGTTGGTTTACCAGTCTGGTAGTTGACGATCTGCTCGTTTAAATGGGAGAAGATGTTACACTGCAATGGGCTGGCATTGGTCATACCGGTTTTTATCTTAATGACATCATCACCATACTCAGGAGTTTCTGGAACAGCTAGATCAGCGAACTCCTCAGGCTCCTCTGCCATTGATTTGATGCGGTCTCGTAGGCGGTCTCGTTTTGTTGCCATCGGTGGTTTACCCCCTTGATTTGATTCAGTTACGAATGTAATATCAAGGGGTGATGCTGTCAATTACTTTTTGGGCTTTTTAAGTTTACCCAATAGATTACCGAGTTCGGCATCTGCCGCTGTATTACTCGCGGACTGTCCCTTTGATGCGGGTTTCTTCGCAGCTTTAACCTTTACCCCCGTAATATCATTTAGGGTGGTCGCTGTACCATTTTCGGTGAACGACGACTTCATCGCGGTATCACCAACAGTGACAGGATGTGTATCCATCACTGGTGGGACTGTGGTGCCCCCCGTTGGCACAAATCCACGAACACTTGGGGTTGTATTGACTGTGGGATTATACCCAGCATTTGCCCGTGTGGATTTTTCCTGCTTGCCAATGGGCTGCGCACCCCTAGAGATTAAGTCATCCATATTGAGAATTGCTCCACGAGCTGTAGTTACCATTCCATTCGCCATTGTTGATCCCTCTGATAGCTGATATTAATATTTAGGATGTTACCCGTTGAGTATCCTACGATATGCCTCACGGTCACACAAAAACCTCTGATACCCGCCGATCACTTGTTCGGTAATTGAATCCTGCTCAACCATCATGACGACCATAGATTTGGGAATTAACATTTCGTCACATTCAGCACTAGGCCACCAATCACCACCAATGGTATGGTCATTAACTACCAATCGAGGCATAGTCACTACGAATGAATAATTACCTGATGAAGTCTCATCCATTCGAATAAATTTAGCGATTACCGTTTCACCCGTTGATAGTTTATATAAGTGAATCATTTGTAGAATTCCTCCATGGGTATGTCATATTTTACCGGATCAACCTTATTGGCCCCAATCAGGAACATCACCAGACTAGCACACGAAGACCCCCGCCCAAGACCCCAAACTATATTGTTGTCCCTCAACGAATCGGTGATATAAATCAAACACCGAATGAATGGTTCCATACTAGTTTCAGCCACCCGAATCATTTCCATGTCTAATCGGACTTCGTATTCATCCGGTAATCCCATTGAGGAAAGTGCAGCATAACAATAATCAACCACAACAATATTTTTATAATCCTCAGGAATATTCCAATCATACGATTTTAGTGATGGTCCCATCACGTTATCGTCTTTGATCCACTGTTTTGCACTATCTCCGGTCCCGTGGATCATATGGTAACGAGTAATGTCATCATGCTGGGCAAACATTAACTCCGAAAAGTCTAAGCCATTGAGGGCCATATTCACTAAGAGTTTATGTTTAACCGCAACCGACCCCGTATCAGTGATATACCGATCATCAAGTTCTAACAGTGAGCTACTCATATATGTTACCCCAAACGAGTGTAATTAGATAAATACGTTATAAGTCATACTGACTATATAAGATATCATGAGGGAATTCCAAGTGTCCAAACTCAGCATTCAACTTGTCCAAGAACATCTTCTGACCGAATCAGAGGAAATGAAACCAAGTTACGATACCATGTCCGCCCCGAATGGTAAATCCCGCACAATCGACAAACCTAAAAATTTATCAATTACACGGACAGCTATCAAGCAGATTGAGGTTCCCACCAGTCATAAAGGCAAAAATCCTAGGAAGACTGCGGGAAAGGTAAAGGGTGGGATTCCTACAGCAAAGACCGCTGAGGAACTTTACAACCAACTATCAGTTCCTAAAATGAGTGCTGCAAAAAATCAAAAGAGTCCGGCATCACCAAAAGTGGTTAGTCGGAAAACAAATCAGACATCAAAGCAAACCGTAGTGAAAAATCCAATTAAACGCACCGATGGCGGAAAGTCCGGTAATGCAGGTATCCCCGCTGCGGACTATGCTGACGTATATACCAAAAAGATGCCCCACGGGGGATCAACACTTGGGACCACTGGCGGTAAAAAGGTTCCAGAAGTGAATGCCCCAAAGGCTGCTAATCTCAGAGGGACCACCAATGGTCGCATAGCTCCGGCCAAAATCAGGTCCCAGAAAGCGAATCAGTCGGTCCCACAGGTCACTTATGGCAAAGGTTTCGTATCATCCCCATCGGATGCCCCTGCGAAGATCAAAGTGGCAAAACACGTCAAGGGGCATAACGTAATGGAATCGGTTAAGATCATGATCAACGGAACACCAAAGGCTACCTTTGGTGTTATCCATAAGGATGTGGCCGCGAAACTAGTGGAGAGTTACAAAAAGTTTGGATATGATGTAGAACTACATCGGGCAGACTCCTCTGAATGGAAACAAGATCGTGCATTACTAAAGAAAATCTATGAATCCATGGATGCCTACTACAACGGTGCCCCTCGTACCGCCCAGAAGCTCCGTAAAGCCGCTATGGACCGATTCTTCGCAGTATCCCAATCAGACTACAATACCATGTATGAAAGCCGTCAACAATTCTCCAGAACGCTTAAAGCAGCTTTCAGCCGTATCATGGAACAGGCTGATCTAAAATATCGCAGATCGCTCAATGTTGTCGAAGGGCTGGCCCGTGTAGAAGCAGGTGACAGCGTAATAGATTTAGATATGATTACACAAGCCCGTGACACTAATATGGCATTACGGAATTTCCGCAATGAGATTGTTGAAGAATACGGGTTTAATGCAAAAATGAAACATGTGTTCATTAATGGCCGAAAATACCACGCCGATGATATCCAAGAGTGGTGCAGCAAATAACAACATGGGGACCAATTGGTCCCCATGTTTTCTTTAACTTGATCCGTTGAAACCTGACAAGTCCAACCCCTGAAGTGTTGATGCAGCCATAATACTGCCGGTTTTTTGGGTATATTTCTCAATCATATCAGATGATGGGGCAAGCGCCATGATCACATGTGCGGCATCGATCCATACCTCATCATCACATTTGTGTAGGGGATAACCATACTCCAATACTGAGATTTCAAATCCATTGGGTGTTGGCACAGGCACAAACATACGAGGTTTGTTACATTTCACCCGCAGAGTGCTGACATCGACCTCAATGATGCGGGTCATAAAATCCTTACCATTGACCAAATCCAACGTTACGATGTCGCCTACGTGTTTTCTGAGTGTTTCCAGTTGCATAATAATCCTTTCTGAAATAATAATAATGGCCTATGAATTACCATAGGCCATTATGGGTGTCAATGAACAAAAAGTATTATTCAGGACGATCTGCTTCAACCACAACTACTGATGGTTCTGCAGAACCATCAGTAGTTGCCGCAGATTTCTTCTTAGTACCACGCCTCCGTGGCGCTCGTTTAGGTGCAGGTTTTTTGGCAGGTGCATCCATGGCAGTCAACTTCTCAAGGATAGCCTGCTGAGTAGCAGCAAGGGCGGTCAGGGCATCTACCATGGCAGTATCTGCTGGCACAGATGCCGGTGCGGGAATAGCAGCGGGGGTCACAGTGTCGGGGGCCACAGGGTCAGGGGCGATGGTTTTAGGCTCAATACTTTCCCCATACCCACTGAACAGTGCTTTTTGAGATGGATCGTAGAAGTTGATTTCCTTCATCGTAAGTTTACGTACCTGTGACGAACGACCAGTCACGCCCTGCCGAATCAAATGGGTTTGCCAATCCACACCACTAGGGTGATGGGTGGTTTCCAATATTGATTTCCCACTCGTCCCTAGCAGGTAGTCTTGTCCTTGAGCAGCATCACTCAATGCGATCTGTTTCAATGACTGTGATTCACTCGCAGGCATGGCTGAGGGGAATGCCACCAGCACCTCATTACTGGTTGCTCGATGACCCAACAGGATCACCTCTTCCCCACTTGGACTAATCGTTGCAAAGTGGCGGGATTTTGTCTCATTACTCATTGGCAGGAACCTCAACATCATTAGCGGCTTGAGCAGCAGCTTGAGCAGCGGCTTGTTGCTGTCGTAGTTTCATCACTTCATCATCGAAGTTCTTACCCGTGGCTTTTTCAATCGCGCCTACCAGTGAGCTTCGGCATTTACCTACAACCTCAAACTCATTAGGCTGGATAACACCAGATGCAGCAGACTTTTCCATCAGTTGTAGGGCGATCCACGCATCCTGTACGGTCATTCCATCCAATGATGTGGCCTGTTCTTTCTCGTCAAACATATATAATCCTCGCAGTTTGTTAAACGTATATCACAACAATCAATAGGTTGATCATTTTGATGCACGAGTATTTAGGCAACTGCGCATTTAATTTGGTTATATTTGACGAGATTTCATATTTATGGCGCAAGTTTTTTACATAATAAATATTTTTACAATGGTTCAATAACTGCTCGTAGTGGATATTCATTATCGCGTGATAATGCTGCCACATATGAGATTTTGGTTTCAGCCACTTCCAGTGTGTAAACCCCCGCCACGGCCTTACCAGAGTGGTGGACTTGGCGGGTTAGCACAATAGCCTCTTCTACGGATTTATGGAACACCTCAACGAATAACGTGGTGACATAATCCATGGGGGTAAAGTCGTCATTCAATATGACCACCACCCATTTTCGTGGTGCCTTATCCCGAGGCTCTAGTTCGGGCGGTCGATCTACTACTTCAATCGGATTTACCATATTACCGGATCAGCTTTGACACAGCCGGTGAATTTTTTGCATTATTCAGACGATTATCCAGATCGGCCCGTAGTGATGGATAGAATTCATCTACTCTCCGCTCGTAGAACTTCCCACCCATTTGACAGCATGTATCGCCAACATATGTGTAATCGAATACGGTACGCTGCATTTGGGTGTCAATGTGAGCAGTGATAAACCCAAGGTTCCATCTACGTCCATCTGTATAACTGGCATTGCGCTTATGCATACCACCAGTTTGGTGCCATTCAAAGCTCCCAAAAATAGGATTCATGTAGGTGGTCACATTGTGGGCATGGTGGTGCCCGTGGAACCCAGCACATGTCACACTGACCTGTTTGGGCGGATGATGACGAACCCATAGACTATTCCAGTATAGCCGTTCAGACTCCAGAACTTCTTTTTTCAACTGTGCATCCGTAAACGCGAACAAATCGCCCTTGGCGATATAGTTGATATCGTATCGATCCAAACATAGGAGTTCACGAATCCCCATGTCATGGAATTCGCTGGCCAACAGGGTGGCTAATCCGGCATTATTTTCCACAGTATGACGGGCGATTCGGGCCTCATGATTTCCTTCAATAAAATCAAATTGGCAATTAGGCCCAACGACTTCTCGCATCTCCCCCATCATATCGTGGGCTTTATGCATACGCCCGATCATATCCCACTCACGGGGATCATCAAAATGTTTAGAAAATTCGGGGGCATCAAATAGATCACCATTGATAACCAACACATCCGGTTTGACCGCATGCAATTTTTCGATAAACATCCGATAGGCAAACGGGTCACATTCAACATCGTGTAAATCCGACACGCCCATGACAACCTTATACCGTTCCCCATTTTCAGGACGTGTGTATATATCACCCCACGACAATCTTTCCTCAGACGCAGTGCGTAGATGGTCTACACGCGCATGTTTGCTACCCGCATTGATCAACTTACGAGCAGCAGCCGTAGTAGCGAACCCACACAATTCCTTAAACGCCCCCCAGTTCATGGGGAGTTTTTCCCACGGGTCGGTGATTCCGATTTCATTTTGCAGCTTAGCCCGCAGATAATTGCGGCTCATCGTATCGCCAGGATATTTTGCATCCAACTCTTTGGCATATGCTACAAGTTCATCAGTGGTTGGTAACGATGGGTCTTTGAACCAAACACTGTGCGGATTAGTGGGGGTCTTCTTAGGGTTCACCATGTTAGTCAATTCCTTATACTATATATCCAATATAATGCATCATCTAGCGGTTACAACCCCCTATGACCACTATATCTATTAATCAATGTTTTCCATCGGGATATCCCATGAATAATCCGATGGTTTTGCTGAATTGATTGCAGGCTTAGCAAATGGTTCATCGGGTTTAGTTGGCTCTTCGACGCGCTTACTCAAGATCATAGCAGCACGTTGTTCCACCTGTTGGATGTAATGGACCAATGTTTTTGTTTGCTTCGACCCAATAGTAGCATGTTTCTGATAATTATCAAAAAGCTCCTGTCTCAGTTCCTGCAACTCGTTATACGTGCATTCATTGATAATTTTCTTTTTACCCATGATAGCTTGTTGTTCCGCCCGCAATTCTATCCCCTCGTCAATAGAATGTGATGCCAGTAGAGATTGATTAATCTCTACTAATCTATTCCGGTCGCCACGGGATAAAAATGTTGGAGACAGCATTATGTGTTATCACCCATATTCTCAACAAACAGACGATAATCATTGCAATAAAAATTGGCCATGGTATCCAATGTTACATGCTGTCCCACATAATTGGCATAGGTGCGGGCTTGCTCAATCGCATATGCCATAGCGGGTCCAGTATCGGTGAACCCATTGCGCTCGTCCTCTCGTTGAGCATCATTGATACTAGAACTTGCGTCCAAAAACATAACACGGCCATCGAAGGTTTTATCAATCCGCAGTAGGTGCAGAACGCGCCCTCTATCGGTTTCGGTCACATATGTAGCAGCCATCAAAGTGTTCCTTTTAGGTTAGGGAAATTGTAATACCACCGACCATTTTATAGTCCGCATTATTGATACTAATGACATATCGGTGTGTTGCGGCAGTATCAATCGTCGTATATTGATCAGATGTGTATTTCGTTATTACTACAATGATCGGATGATCAGCAGTAATATAATAAGCATCGATGTTCCATGTAGAGTCCAATGCATATAGGTTTTGTGCAGCCACCAACGCCACCGCCCGAGGGTCGTGGTGATATCGACCACCTACAATAGAAGCACGAACCGCTATTCGTTGTGTAGAATCAAGGTAGGCACCATTAGTCACATTACCAGAAACCGCCCCAATTGAAACAAACTCTAACGGAAGTGGTCTCAGTTGGTTCTGCACAAACGCCGTCAACCCGCTCTTCATTTGGGCCATAACATCAGCATCCGATAGACCAGCCGATAAATTCGCCACACATTCCACATTCAAATTGACTGACACACTCGCTGACAACCGATACATATGAGAGGATTGGTCAGCGATAATCCCACTCACTGCGGTATCTGGAGTAGCTCCATTTGCGGGTTGACCTTCACCTGTTGATGGTTGACCCGAATTCGCCACCCATCCCCCAGCATCAGATAGATATTTATCAACCAATACCACAGAACTATCATAGGTCTGCGATGGTAGTTTAGACATCAATAGGGTGGCAGTAGTAAGTTTCCAACCATTAAGGGTCAAGGCCATCAGATGCTCCTACCAATTCCGTCAAAAATCACATCAGCCCGAGGGTCATCAGATTTGTTTAACGCCCTGAGGCATTTGGTCAGCGATTGCTTAGTATTGAACTGAACCAATGTGGAATTACCAACCTCTGAGTATACAAAGTCATTTGACTCAAGAAAACTTTTAAACGGCATGGGAAGCGTGATTGAGTATGGGTATTCCACACTCTCGGTGATCGATTTCATCGTGGGGCGCTTATACCCTTCCATGGTATTTCCCACAACACCCTGAGACGCCACAGATTGCCCGCCTATAGAGGTCTTCTTCTTTACCGTCACCACCTCCGTATCCTTGGGAGGTTGCCCTCCAGTGGCCGTAGAAATGGCCTGCCCCGCACTAGCTGCACTCACCGTAGTGGTGGTGTCAGATGTTGTAGAACCAAGGGCTGTATCTTTTACATCTACTTCGTAATCCGTCTCTTTAATTTTTTTACGTCTTTTCGCCATCATATGGTCCTCAATGTAAAGTAACAAATCTAGCATCATGGGTATCAATACCTACACGTGCCATTGGGGTATTATTGTCATCATTCAGATAATACAAAAACCCTTTGGTATCATCTGGATCAACCTCAATAACCGTGGCATCAGGTATTTGGGATTCCAATAATTGATTCACTACCTGTTGGGTATATCCCATTGCGATTGGAAATGATGTAAACGCCTGTGACACTAATGTCTCCCCAGCTTGAATAGTTCCATCATATATAGGATGTTCGTGATTGTATTCAACCACTATGGTAAAGAATATACCATCTGGTGGGTGATCCCCGTATATGATGCCACGATTAATCGCATCGTCCATATTTAATCCTTATTCGGAAAGCATTTCGTTAACCAGTGACTCCATCATAGATGTGGTCACTGCGGTTCTTGCTCTGGTCTGCGGCCCAGACGTTTTGGTAGGGGCCTGTATAATAGCAGTCCGTTTTGCCACAGGTCGCTGAAATCCATCATTTGGGTTCCACGAAAAAATGGGTGCTGCCCGTTTTCGTGGATTTACCGTAAATGTTTCTTTCTGATTATTTCGACTAATGGTGCCAACAAAATTGGGACCAACCCGATCCACACTAATCAGATATGGATAACCGGATTGATCTCGATCGATTTGCCCATCATGGTTAAGATCATCAAGTAGTGATTTAACCCGTGGATGGAGATCAAACACAACCGTTGCATATATACTTGGATATTCAGCCATTTCAACTACCCCTTATGATTCCTCAGTATTTAGGGAACCACAAGGGGTCATCCTTAGTGAACAATCATGAACATTTACTTGATCCACACTGTGTGCATTTCGAACACCCCTCAGAAAATACTATTTCTGTAGATTCGCAAATCTCACACACTGCACCATCGATCACTTCACCATCCTTAACGTATGAGGACAGGAACTTTTTCACTTGAAACAGAAATGACCCTACGATGATATCATCAAGTTTATCTAATTCAAATACGATATTCTTAATCAACACCCCGTGCCGAAGATTCAATGACACCACCCGAGCGATCTTAGATGAGTTACTGTCAGATGCAATCTTGCTCACAGTATTGTTGATATGAGTATCAGGGATGCCTTTATCCCTCGCCAACTCAAGCAGGGCATCAATTGCACTAGACGTCTGCACCGTTTTTTCGACCGCATTCGTATGCACGAACAATGCCAATGGTTCAGTTTGGTCATGATTGTGTAATACCGTAAGATACCACTTACGCCCTTCTGCCCGCAACACTTTCATGGTGGCAGGAGAAGAGTCTGGCAGTTTAACATCATCCATGATGATTTCCTCATCACTACCAGCTTCAGATGGTGCCTCCGACAGAACCGACGTCATAGTCCCACTACGATAGGTTGTAATCCCCTTGATATACTTTTCCTTATACGCATCGAGATAAACATCCTCGAATTGATCAAAAGGAAAATCATGTGGAAGATTCACAGTGTTATGAGACACCAAGCCATCAATGAGATACGTGTGGGTGTTTTCCACCTCAATATCATAGACCTCGTGTGGACCAATGGCTGATACACTGACAACTTTGACACCATACAAAGTATCATCATATGGAATATCATGTTTATCTAAGAAATTACTTCTAACAAAATTATCGCGCTTCATACTATTGCGCATTGATCTCCTATCAGTGATTTCCTGTATACCATGACCAAAATTCGCCAAAATTTCATCCACCCGAGATTGGTCAATGTATCTCGGCCACACCCCATCTTTACATACTACCCTCTTATGGGCCTCCAGCGGAACAAATGGATGATTGCCATATACTGCACATGAGTATGCAGTATCGCTTAATACCCCCGTAGCTACATGCTTTTGGCCTTTATAGTAAGGTAATCCCATGCCTGCGACCATTGTAGCTAACCCGTCTGCAATATTCTGCGAATACCCTTCATACAAAACTAGTTTCGTTGGAGGATTAAGATACCCATCTAGTGTAATGCCGTTGATATATGCCCGTTGTATATGATGGGGAGATGCCAAAATTTGTGGGGGGATAATTTTTCCCACACACCCCTTCCCGAAATTTTCATTCAAATATTTTACCAACGGGCGAGAATGAATAACGTGGGTTATCACCCCAGTTCGTTCATCTACACTATGCGCAGGTTTGACACCAAACAGAGACTCCATTAATGAATCTGCAATTATACCTACAGACTCGTCCTTCTCTACAATACCAAAAGAATTCACGTTAGTAAAACCGTCTGCTGCAAACATTCCTAAAAAGGTAGCATACGACTCCGTCATCACGGTGGGAACAGTCACCTTATTATATGTATGGTATGCAGAAAAATCCAATGATGGCATTGATATCATTGTTGCTTCATCTACGGATATAGCAGCGGCCTTAAATAGCACATAGCTGCCGACAGCCAATTCAGTGGGTTTCATGAACCCATGATCGGTTTTCAGTTTGTGATTTTCAGAGCATTTGATAGTTTGGCCATTGCTCATCGTAATTTCATAACACTCAGCAACGCCCCCATAATAATGTGAAGTTACCTTTTGATGATCCCCATTTTCATCACATACGTAATACTCACGATTCGGGTCAATGAACGTGTCAGGTGCCTCAAAGCCATCAGAAAAATCCTCAATTGGAATAGCTCCGTGGTTTGTATTAATCATTGTTCCAGCAACCACACACTTGCTTAGTGATGAATCTATCCACTTAGCAAACCCTTTCAGATCACTTACATGATCATCAGGTGTCAGAGACATCGCCGTAACAGCCCAGGTTGCGTCAGCATCCCATTCTCCACGATCCATTAACCACTTTACTCCATAATCGATGCACGGCACCTCTTTAGTCAATCCTCGGTTTCCGTCAATCTTATACACCACGCCCTCATGCTCACCACGAAGAATATCCTCATCACCCTCTTTGGCCCATTTGAACAACTCAGTTTCATGCATCTCACCCTGCCAAAATTTAGGGGTACGCGACATTATAGAATCCGGCGTTTCATTTACAATAACGGTGCGGATATAGGATTGTGCAAAGATTGGTTCAATACCTCCTGACACCACATTAGAAAAAATAGAGGTATTCCCTGTAGGCTGGCATGACATCAATGCGGAATTGCGGATACCAACCCTGCGCAACTTATCCATATATTCATCAGATAGACCAATCATTTTAATATACTGGGTATTCGCATGTTTCTCAGGATCACACCCAATAAACATACCTTTTTCCTCGGCCAGATCAATTGATGCTTCATGACAAGTGTGGGCATAAGTCTTCATGATGAGTTCACGAAGTTCTGCTGCCTCATCAGATGCAAATTTGATTTTCATCATGTAGAGCATCGATGCCCATCCCATGATGCCACACCCAATACGGCGCTTCTCTCTCACATATTGTTCATACTCCGGCAATGGCAGTCTTGTATATGAATTTACATTATCCAAAAACCGAACCAACGTACGAACCATGGTAGTGAATTTATCATAGTTGAATGTTCGATCTTCGTTTACGAATTGTGTTAAATTAATCGATCCTAAATCACAAGACCCACCAGGTGGTAGTAGTTGTTCACCGCAGTTATGAATCATCACCCCATTTGAATCAAATGCGTTAATACCAGGAACTTGACAGTCATATACGTCCATTACCCCGAGGTGTTCCATACCTTCGAATGTTGCTATTTTCTGTTTGCTATATGGCCCACGGGTATATTGTTCTAAGATCGCAACAGCCTTATTCTGTTTTTCGTAATCCTCAAATCCAATGGTATTCACAAAGGTTGGAATATTGTCAGCCGATACAATTAATTCGTATTGTGCTTTGCACGGGTAATGCTTTTGTCCACCCTTACCGTCTGGTAATAGTTTATCTGCTGCATCCCGCCGTAAATATAACTTACTGAACACCCCGACCCGTATCATCATTCGCTGAACTTCTTCTAGCATTGGTTTATCTGATTGAGACAATCGTATAGAGAAGCCCTTATCAGCATTTCCCTGCACTGAGCCATCAGCGTCAAATAAACCAGAAATAAACCCTTTATGGAATTCTGAGGAAGTTTGAACGATAGTCGGTGTTATTTCTTTTGTGACGATACCAAATTTATGCAATAATTCTTGAACCATTTTATTGGTCATACGATACTCACCGCGACCTTTAATATGAATCCATTCCCCGCCGACAATCTTAGACACTTTTTCCATTATTGCATCAGCACCATCATTGGAAAAATTGGTTTGGTCATCTCCGTGCCAAACACATATATGACCTTTACCCGCTGAGATATACCCATCACCAAAAAGAAGTCCTAGGATGTAGCCCTCATCCTTAGAGCCAATCCCATCCCATTTGGCATCACTGTGATCATGTATTACAACTCTGTCATTTTTTTGCATATCTTTCATTGGAACCCATTCGATAGACTTCTTACCAATGGGCATGGTGGCAATAAGATGATCTGCGGTTGCATCCACAGAGAACCCCTCTTTGGTGATCATGCGGTATACATCTTTGGTGCCAGTTTTGAAAAACCCTGCATCTGTTGTATCATAGGGGGTGCCGTCTACCAGCAAGGTAGTGGGTTTGCCGATAAGTTCAGCAACGAGCTTGGGACCATTGATGGTTTGAATGCATGAATAGTCTGGAACGCATGGATTACTCGCCGTTAATGTATTTCCATAATTATATGAGTAGTATTCATTGGCTCGATCCAGAAACATGATACCAGGTTCTGCACGATTATAGGTGGATTTCATCATCAAATCCCATAACCATAGCACTGATACGGTGTTGTGAACCACAACCGGATACCCCAATGATTTCCACTCCTTTAGATCACCCTTCCATGTGGTATCGTATTCTGGATGTGTTGTATCGGGGAATACCAAATCCCACTTTAGATCCTCACCAGTGGCTTTAGCCTTAATTACCAATTCCATAAATTCATCCGTGGCATTTACGGACATATTGAATTTAGTCAATCGTCCCGGAGTTTGCTTAGCTTGGATGAATTCAATAATGTCAGGATGGTGCACATCAAGGATGCTCATCATCGCACCCTTTCTGATTTTCTTTTTAGCCCTCGTAGTAGATGCTTTAACTCCACTACCAGATGTTACAATTTTGGAAGATACATCAAATAGCTCCATAAACGCTATCGATCCAGGAGAATCTACCCCCACCCCTTCAATAAAGGTGCCGCGCGGGCGCAGCGCAGAGAAATTGTGCCCCCAGCCGCCTTCACTTTTCAAGGTCTGTGCCTGATCAGTCAGTGTTTCATAAATCCCAGCAATCGAATCTGGTGAATTCTCGATATGGGGTGAGACAAAACAATTATGGACTACAATATTATTAATAACGTAACTCTCGTCCTCATCAACCGAGATATTATAAACAATTCCGTTAAAAAATTCTACAGATTTGGTAATATCTCCATCATACATACATTTTTTGACATCCAAATACATTACACCATTATCATGATGTATACCATCAACATCATCTCCAATGGTATTGTGCCCGAATACCAATTTAGTATTATCTTCAGAATTTACCCAAGAACCATCTGGTTGATAAAATGGATGTTCTTGGGTCACTGTAATATCTACAGGCAAATGCGGTGACGAGTATCTATCGATATCGCAAGACACGTCTCGTTGCATTGTGTTAACCACCGATTTGTAGCTACCAGTATGGGTCAACACCAGATCACCAACCCTGATGTCTTCGATGGGGACCAGTCCCTTATTCGTGGTTACTAGATTACCAGCAGGAAAACAATTTATTAAAGTTGTGCCCTCGAATTCAGTTCCCGCATTGGTATAAATACGCCCCCCTGTGGTAGCAGTAAAATTGGTCAGCATATTATAGAATCGATCATGCCAGAGGTCTTTTACCGATTCATCCTCAACCGAGGCGATTGCGCCAGCTACTCGATGAAAGGTATCATTGATATCATTATCGGTATGATATTTATATGTAGATTCCCACACCTCCTCAGCAAATGGATTAGTAAATTGTGTTTTCGGCATATTTGTGAAGGTGGGGGTGCTGTCAGCCATAGGATATCCTAGATTATGAATAAGTTATTGCGTAATAGATAGCCACTAAAAGTTGGTCTTCAAGTGGTCGGTAGGACTATTTATGGTCATATTGTAATTTTTATAATGTTCTTGATTCGTCCATATTATGTGGTGGATTTTAGACAACCCACCACATATAGTTCATTATGCATCTACAATAGTTTTGATGGCATCGGTCTGATCTGGTGTCAACTCTGGCACGATCAGAGACACTACAAGGTATGCATCCCCATTTGATCCATACCGCTGGGGCAACCCCTTATTCGGGAGTCTGATGGTTTGGCCTGATCCGATACCATTGGGCAATGCTACTTTGACTTTACTCCCTGTTGGGAGATCAACATCCACCTTATTACCAAATAGTGAATCAAATGCATCCACCTCGATATGCATGTAAATGTCAGCACCATTTATCTGATACCCACTATCTTCGGCGTTTTCTGGATATATGCGGAGAATTAGGTTATCAATACCATCAAATCCGTGATCTTCCTTAGGGATGATAATCTGCCCACCCACGGGTGTATTTGGGGGCACGTCGATTTTTACAATTTCCGTAGACATCATGAATCCCATGAATCCCATACGGGTGTTCTGCACCTGCGGGACCTGAATGGGAACATTCATGGACCCGCCGTTGATCAATACGTCAATTGGGACCCCAACATTACCTGTGATATTCTGTGACTGGGGCGGTCTAGCAGGACCTCTGTGACCAAATGGGTTATACCCACCAAATCCCTGTGGTTGTGGATTATCATATGCCGCTTTTTTGTCCGGTTCCTTTAAGGTGTCGTAGGCTTCATTTACTGCCTTAATCGCGTCTTCTGCGTTTTCTGTGTCCGCATTAATATCCGGGTGTAATTGCTTAACTTTACTGCGATATGCTTTTTTGATTTCAGCAGCAGTGGCGGTGCGATCAACACCAAGAGTTTCGTAATAATCCACAATACGATTCCTTATTTTTTGATTCAGTCATGGTTGATCTACGTGATATATCAATCGGTGTCAAGCCGATGAGTGACTATCCACATATGCACGGACGGTAGGAGTGGGGGTTTTGATCTCACCAATGGCTTCCCCATTTTGGGAAACTGCTGCTAATTGAACCTGCTCCGATGGGTTATCTATAAATTTAATGGCTTCCCCATTTTGGGAAACTGCTGCTAATTTAACCTTTTCGGATGGGGTCTTAATATATTTAATAGCATTTCCATTTTGGGAAACTGCGGCTAATTGAACCTTTTCGGATGGGGTCTTAATATCGTAAATAGCATATCCATATTGGGAAACTGCGGCTAATTGAACCTTTTCGGATGGATTTCTGATATAGGCAAGGGGCGCTCCATTTTGGGAAACGGCGGCTAATTGAACCTGCTCTGATGGATTATCAATAAACTGGATGACATACCCATTTTGGGAAACTGCTGCTAATTTAACCTTTTCGGATGGGGTCTTAATATATTTAATGGCTTCCCCATTTTGGGAAACTGCGGCTAAATAGAATGCCTCAGATGGATTTGGTATAAATTGAATTAGCTCAATAAACCCACCCATAATCCATTTCTCAAAAGGTAATTTAGTGGATGTCCACTTCGCGGCTTCAAATTCTTGATAATCATCCTGAGTGATTTTTTCATCTTGATCATTCAGAAATTGTGAAGATTCAACATGCAGTTGTAATTTCGTCCCATTATGAATAATAACGTATAATGGGCCTGTTTTAGAATAATGATCAAAATAATTTTCACTATCAGTAGCAGCCGTGCACCATCTGGTCCCCCTACCCCAAAAAATTGATGCTTCCTCAGTTTCAGGAATCACAATCATCCCGTCTTGTCCCTGATAGACCATTTTAGATTGATTTAATATCTCTTGTTTATATGCTCGTTGTTGAGCTTTGCCACTTATTGGTTCATCGGCATCTTTAAATTCATCTACAAGTTGCTCTAATTGTGATAACGATTTGATCTGTCCAAGATCTTTGATCGATAATTTAGATTTGAATTTATTGAATAGATTCAATGCCATTTGTAATCTACTGAAGTCTTCGTATCGACGAATTCCACCTTTTAGATATGTTCTGATGATCCATAAAGTGTATGACTGATTACGAGATGGATCAACATTAATAGCGTGATTTATGAACCCCTTAATAGTGGTTTCATCAGGATCATTTTGAAACGATGGGTCATCAGATAGGCGATCATGCAGGCGGTTTCCCAATTGTAGATACGTTTTATCTACATCTACTGCTTCTATCAAATCTAATAATCTCATCTACTCTTCCCTATTGACCATACCCTGAGGGGAATGAACGCTTTGGGGGCGGATGGACCCTGCCCCTCGCTTCATAATATTCCCACCAATGCTCTGAAATCCGTAACGCCCTAATAGATATACGATTTCTTCGGTCATATCAACTATCTGTATTGACAAATTTGCGGAGTTGTGGTCTGCTTCTGCTACTATCTGACTCAACATCGCTGATAATATCTGTCCACGATAGTTTTGATCAGCATCAGTATCGTACTCTAGGTTGTTAATAACCCCATCGATGACTTTAGCAAATCCAATGGAGTTATCACGGTCATCTACTATCTCATATTCGTTAGATAGGGTGCCAGCAAATGGTCTGCGGATGGTCTCCACCACTTTACGAGGATTTATCCTAGGTGGCTTCCCACGGGCACTGAGAGCCTTCACAGAGGCGATCACCTGCTTCTTGGGGGGCCTACGGGACAATTTGATTTCTCGGTCCTCTACAGGACCATTCTGGAGGGGCATATCATCCTCTGGGCCGAAGTGATCCAATGGTGCGAATGATGCAGACTCCTCAACATCAGCCTCTTTAGCCAATACTTTTTTATCCCGTCTAGCACCAATTCCTTGTGGTTCATCATAGGACTCCCACCCACCAACATACTTTTTAGGATCATCTGTGCCAGATGATTTCATTGTGGTGGGTGCAGCCGATTTTAGTTCATGCAGTTTCATGCTAATATTTAGCACATTACTTCACTGTGATTACACTCTCCAAGTCAGTAATGGCAGACGCAATCCACTTTCGTTGATCAACCTTCTGTGGATCACTACCACCTTTTGACTCGATTTCTTTAATCAGGTCATCCAACAGTTTCCAGTCGGCCTTGTATTCGTCAATAAGTGATTGCACTGTAATGGACATAAATTATATCTCCTTTAGATATACTGATTTCAATCGTTTAGGACTCTTAACGATCTTGCTATATTTAGTCAATGCAGATAATGCAGTTTTTAATTTTTGCTCTGCACCAACCTTGCCCTCTTTGGTAAACCTATACACTGGCAGATTAACAATCTTGTCAACAACACTCTTATCTAAGGATAATGATTTTGCCAATATTGACTGCTCTACTCTATGGGTTAAATCTTTACGTGTTTCAATATCATTGATAGATTCGGCAACTGGTGGACTATCCCCCACTGGATCAAAGCATGATAGAAAACATCGTTCATAATCGACTACTACATTCTCCTGTTGAATCATCCATTCATATCGCTGCACATACAAGGACAGTCGCCAATTAACAAAATCCGTAATCAAATCTTGTGCACTGTGATATTTGATCACATGATCACCAGATGGACCCAATACTGTCAGATTTTCCGTTTCGCTAGTTATGATTTTGAACAGCACCAATAGCTTATCCCGTGTCATCCCCTCTAAATCCTTACGAGCGAATTTAACCATAATGTCAATACCGTCCGTACTATTATCAACAAACGATTTTATACCACCAGTTTGCTCCAATTCAATTAATCTGGCTACCACTGTAGACAATGACATACTTGGGGGAATTTCGGTGATCCTAACAGTAGTAGTGTTGACGATGTCTACAATACCACGGATATAGTAACGATTAGGCTTGGAATGATCGGGTATGATTTCGCAACCGTTCATGGTATAATACGGCAATACCCTTGATGTAACCTCTCCGTCGGTCAATACCTCGGATACTGCGGTTCTCAAGTCATCGATATTCCGTGGCAAGATATTGGTGGCAAACCCAACTGCAATACCTCGGATGCCGTTCAATAGCACCAATGGCAATCTAGGCAGGAAGTTACGAGGCATTTGTTTTGATCCATCATAGTTATCACACATTGGACAGATATCGATATCAATATATAATTCCTGCTCTGCGAGTTTCGATCTTCGAATTTCCGTATAACGGGGTGCACCAATACCATCCACCGGAGACGTCCGTGTACCAAACGCTCCCTCACCCTGTAATAGTGGATAATTGTTCAGATATGGTGCGGCCAATCGAGATAATGCGTCCCCCGCCGATGCGTCACCGTGTACATATAGCCCCGAACTCATCATATGTCCCACTACCCCAGCGGTTTTAACCGGCTTGACCTGATCCTTCATCAACCATAGGGCTATCCGTTGTGACTGCTTTAGGCCATCGGTGATGGAGGGTATTGCTCTACTCTCCATCACATATGTTGAATATTCGTGTGATATGTTTAGGATATATTCACTTGTGGTCATGCGTCAGCCAATGATGCTAGGATTTCATCTTCCACATCAGGGAAATGTTTACCAACGAATTGGATAACCTCCATGACCGAAAATGCCGCACCATCACCACGATACGCCCCCACCGGACTATCTGAATATCCCGGAAATAAAGGGATATAGCCGTTTTTCCCAATCTTAGCACCGCTTGGTGTTGGAAAGAATACTCGCCGGATCGTAGTCTCGCCCATTACTTCGGATTCTGCCTGCTCTAGTGCACACCGGGTATATAACACCACAGCCCGTTGTTTAACCTCTAAGAGTGCTTCTGGGTCTTCAACACCCCGCTTTACCCCATACTTGGCTTTGCGTTCCCGTAGGGGCTGTATGGACTGCAACCAGTCCAGCAGAGTCATATCCCCGAGTTGGGTATAATCGAGGTTAATTCCCGAGGGCAGTTCCCCATGATTGTTATAAGCGGCCAGTTGGATTTCAAATGGGATGTCCGGCCCGCCCAGGTAGGCTTTGCTCAATCGGATATACTCATCCATGTCTGATTGGGACAGTGCGGCTTTATGGTCAACCGTGGACATACCCACATCAGCAGTGGGTGGAGTATCGGTGTCAGGGTATGTGATAACAGGGGATGCGGTAGTAGCCATATTATTGGTCCTATAGGGTTGAATTATTTATGATTATGATAGCCACTTTTGCCTATCTTTTGATCGAGTTGGATTAAAAATCAAATCTATGGACTCCGATAATTTACCATCATCCAGTAGTGGAACCAACTTCGGAGCAACCAACAGGGTTTTCCAATCTGCCTGTGTCAATCTGGCCAAGCCCTTAGCACGAATGATTTGCCAACCTTTCCAGTCAGATGGGTCAAAATTCGCGTAATCCGAATCATATACATATTGTCGGTCTTTACCTTTAACTAATATCACCAATGGGGTATCGAAATCGAAAATGAACGGATTGTTGCTATCCATAAAGAGTTCGGGCCAATGGGTATGAAAGAATGCAACCAACTGGGATGTGATATTTTTACCATCATGATCAGCATCAGTAGTTATATAAATCTTCCCATACCTAAGATGCATCCGATTTGCGGGTTCCCCGAGTTTCAAACCAATCGCAGTCATAATATTGGTTAATGACTCGCTGGCCAGAATGGCTTTTGGGGTAGCCCCGTGGGTGTTCATGACTTTCCCACGTAATGGAAGCCCACCATGAATCGTGGCATCCCTTGCGGATACGATGCCCGACAACGCCGACTCTCCCTCAGTGATATACAGGATACACTTCTGCCGATTTTTTCCCGTAGCGTCTCTAAGAGTTGGAATCTTGGTTTTTGATAATTTCTTTTGGTCCTGTTTCAGTTGCCTACTATTCGTTGCCTGTGTCCGGCGACTGCAACGATCTATTACGTCAGCCACCCATTTAGGATTCTTTCTAATAAACCCCTTCACATCGGATTCAAAAAAACCGGATTTGATTTCAGATTTAATCTCCGACACCAATCGGGTCTTAGACTGAGAATCGAAATGTGGATCATCCATCACGGTGATATTATACAGCAATACCCCATGAGTGACATCTTTACGTGTCAATATTGGAGGACCATTAGGTTTGATCTTCAATGCTGCCTTTGCCGTTGTGTCCAAATGCTTAATCAATCCGGTGTAAAACAGATTACGAAATTCGTCTACATGGGGACCGCCTAGGAATGTTGGAATATTGTTGACCAAACTATGAATGTGCTCGTCATCTACCACTCCAGTAACTGCATAAAATTTGGCATGGACCCGATCAGTCTGAGTCTCTAACATTACCGGAATGTGACCAACTGTATTAGGTGGGAACATGGTTGATATCACTGGGTCACGACCTTCATTTAATCGCAACTTGCTGCCGTTGAACCACACAGAAACATCGGGATTGGCTATAGCAATGTCCCACACCCGTGACTCAATGAACTCCAACGGAAGTTCCATAATAGGCCATACCTTTCGGGATGGCACGAATACCACTTGGGTCCCGGTGAATCCATCAGTGCACGGTTCAGTAATAGGACCATTAGTTTTATGGATATCAACCTTTCGATAAACCCCTTCGGTCCACGATTGACTAAAATGGGTGTTATCCCGCCATATCTGTAGATCAAACCGCTCAGACGCAAAATTGACAATGGCTGCACCTAACCCATTAACCCCTGCAACCGTTCCACGTTCATCAAAATTCCGACCACTTCTGGGATTACTCATCATATATGATGCAGCAGGCCCCTTACCGACTGATGGAATCTCGTGGATAGGTATCCCACGACCATTATCTTTAACCTCAACCCGTAATGTATCAGGGTCGTATGAAATCCAAATCGTATCGCCATGACCGTGCGCAGAAATTTCATCCATTGAATTATCAATGATCTCTCTCACTGCGGTGTATAGGCTCGGGACCCATGTGAGTTCTTTAATCTCAACAACGGACCCATTAAAACACATCACATTTTGTGTATGTGGCTCACGTGATCCCAAATACATCTCCAGTCGAAGTCTAGCGTGATTATAGTCCGACAAAGTGCGTTCAGTCATTCGTAACCCCCATATCAGGCATAACTGCGTGATAGCATATTAGTAAATCGATCAGCCTGTTTGATTAGTTTCATCAACCGATATTTGCTACAGAATTTAGCAAAATGTGCCCCCACCATTCTGGCCCGCTTTTTCTCTATAGCGGTCATGATGGCCTCGTCCATAATGTCAATCACATATTGCGGTTGGTCGGTTAGATCAATCAGATGCTTATTAAACTCATACTGATCCCTAACTGAGTGTTTCTCCCCATCTTTGCCCCAAGTAGAATTGATGAAATTATTATACTCCTCCACCGATCCTTCGAATGCTTTGCGCATTTTAGTTGTGTAGACCCGTGGGTATGCTGATCGAATGTTATCACTGGTATCCCCACGGATACATTTCTCAAACAATTCCCATTTGGGATCAAATGTCATAATGACATCATTTTTATCCAACTTAGGGTACCATGGTTGGTCATGAATGACCACCTCATCAACCCCCTTAATGGATCGCTTATCTTGGTGGAATACCCCATCAATAGTGTATAAGATATGAGCCATGGGGTTGTATAAATCCACCCCATCACGGACCAGTTGCTTAAAATCCCCATCCGCAGAAATAATTACATGGCTATCATCGTCATGTAGCTGAACCCAGCGGGCAATAAAATCATCTGCCTCCACCTGATCGGCATTCAACACTGTCACGTTAGTGTATCCGTATAAAAACTCCTGCAACCGATCAATAAGATCAATAACCAATTCGTGATCATGCTCTTCTGCAGGAGTTTTTACTTCACTACGGCGATGGCCTTTATATTCAGGATATATTGCTCGTCTCCATGATTTGGCATCAAACATAATAACGCAATGATCGGATTGGAATTTCGTGAAAGCGTTCAAAATCCCCTGCATCACATTGGTGAGTATCAACCCAATGCGATCAGCATCTGGATTAGCCACGGGGTTATCCCCAAATGGATCATGATAGGTAGAATTCATCTTCGTCGGACTAGCGACTGAATGTTTAGACCTATGGACCATATTGGATATATCAACTAAGCAATGTTTCATTACCAATATGTAGTATACCAATTGTCAATAACAAGGCATCATGACCGCTTATGTTTGAATTTTTGTCCAGGTTTCACTTTGGATTGCGGCTGCTTCCTCACCTTAGGCTTCCCACCTTTAGTGGCAGGATTGGATTTCACTGCCGCCTTCTTATATTTCATGACCTCATTTACAAACGATTGCATTTCATATGCAGCAATAATTGTAGGGTCACTAGGGTTAGTCCTACGAGCCAATGTCTGTTGATCGATCTTAATTTGAATTTGATTAGCTAAGTTAGATAGGGCCTGCATATCCATATCCATGATCACTGCCGGATTGGTAATTGCAGACGGATTGTCATGCACATAGTTCTGGATATAGTTGTGCCCCTGCAACCTGCTCATCAGATCGCTGTCTACGGGCTTGTCAGGACCACCAGTGGCATCCGGTCCCCCCATGCCCATATCAGCATCAGGGACATTCTCAGGCCCCTCAGATGACCCACGTTGTGCTGCAATGTCATCAGGGTCAAGGCTCCCATCGTTTTTGATGTCCTTGGAGGTTTTTTCCAATTCACGATCAATAGGATTTTGTGGGTTCAGTTCATATAGTTTCATATTCGTATTTAGCCAATCATTGTCAACATTGCTTCAAGAGAATCAAGTTTGGACAAATCATCTGCGTAAAAATTGATGAGGATTTCTGCCCATTTCAATTTATACTCATACATCATAGCTTCATCCATTACCACGATATGTGATTGGGCGGGTTTGTTGTATTCTTTATTGGGGCGTATTGAGAAAAAGTTGACCCCTATATCACACTTAATGCCGTACTGGTTTTCTACGGCTAGTGAATATGCGGCCATTTGGAGCCGATAATTCTCTAATTGGTCAGGTGGTTTTATATATTTGGCGGTCTTGTAATCCATGATAGCAGGTTTTCCAGCATATACCCCAACAAGATCAGTCCGCCCGGCATATAGGTCCATGAAATGGAGAGGCATCTCAACCGCCCATACCTCTTGTAATTTCTGCCACCCGAACATTCGAATGACCTTTGCCATTGATTTACCAATAGCCTCTAGTTCCGATCCATCATAGGGAAAATCTCGTTTTAACAGATGCGCCTCTAGCATGTCATGCATATACGTGCCAATAGTGGTGGCTTCGAGACTTATCCTATCGGCCTCTTCCTCACCAACCCGTTCTCTCCATTCATCCAGTTCTGGGTGTGGGAGGGTTCCAAGAATCGTGGTTACGCTCATAGCCGGACCAGCAGGGGTATGATACACTCGCTGACCCGTTGTTGCATCGGTGTCTGCCTCGATTTCGTCCCATTTAATGGTATCGAGTTTTAATTTATATCTAGCCATCCATCCTATATAAGTCGATGTTAGCCTTGATCAACCACCAATCACTTCCAAATTTGGAAACTGTTCCCGCAAATCATTCCGATAACGACTATTGGCGTAATATTCACCATGCTGATCGCGCACAACCCAACGACCGGACATTGGCACCATGTATTCATATTTGCTGTCGATCTGCACCTCGCCTTCTTCACGACGGGCATGAAAGGTAATACCCGTCAGTTCGAACAGATTACGAATAACCTGTGAACAATTTTCACCATGCGCGTTGATGTCACCGTTGATCTCGGGATCAGTGCGACCACAGCCAGTGCAACATCGGTATGGATTGTCTCCACCCATTGGTCGTGTTTCATATCCAGTCCACAGTTTATCATGTGCGATTGTATGTGAGGGGAAGGTAGCCATGGTTGATATCTCACTATATTATGCTTCGTTAACTCCGGTATAGTGAAATACTGGTGGTTTGTCAAGAATTAAATTGTGGGTAGATAAAACTAAAGCCCCAGCATTTTTCTACTGAGGCTTTAGTTTTATATCAACATATTACGGCGTGATTACCACTGGAGTTTCCATTCAAAGAAGTTAGTCACACCCACCCGCTTACGCGTAATACTATATCCGAGTTGGCTAAAATAACTAATTACTATATTCATCGCCTCCCGATACAATTTGTCTGCGGCAGTATCATTGTTAAACGGGTCATTAAATGCATTAAAATATGCAGTAGACGTGGTCATGGGAGTAGATGAGATAAGCACCTCTAACCCTCCTCCAGACGCAGCGGTGTCAACCAATTGCTGTAGCTGATTGACCTCCAGCAGGATAGTGTTACCACCCGATGCTTGACCAAGTGCTATCTGTCTGGCTTTACTAGCCCCGTAGAACCCATCTTTCATATTAGTGAATTGCACGATTAGAGTTCCTTCATTGGGCGCTCTTCATCATCCCCACCGATGGATACATCATCCATCGGGTCATCACCCATTGCGTCCATCGGGGATTTCATATCATCCCCGCCCATGGACATGGATGGCCCACCACCAGTAATATCGTTAGTAGCATTTGACAATGCGGCTTTAAGGTCTGTTAGCGCGGTGACTGCGGAATTCAGGGGTTCTCCCAGTGCCTGTTGGAGTGGCTCAATAACACCCTCATCGCCCGCAACTTTGGCTTGAGCCATAACTTCAATACCACTACTGGACAATTTGGCCAGATTGGAAATCATACTATCGACTTGACCGGACATTTCCTGAGCAGCAGAAACCATTTCAAATTGGTCCATACTACCCTCATCAAATTCTCGCAGGATTTTAGTAAATTGGCGCTGCATACCTTGGATATGATTCATTTTTGTATCCTCACGACTTTCGATCATTAATTTGAGTTTTTCTGGGGCGTCCATTTCCCACGCCCATGGCCCCTCCCACCGATCATCACAGTAGGATTCAATGCGGCTGAGTGCTCCATCAGAAGACTCAGTGATATGTTGGAATGAAATTTCATTCAGTGCATCACTACGACCATCTGCCATACCGATGTAAATATTACGGAAATCATCTTCCGTCCCATACCGGAGAACCTGTGAGGCTTTCATTACTGGGGCAGATTCCATAAACGGCAACCATCCAGTAAATTTTGCCCCCATGAAGATGGCCTTTTTACCTTCCACCAAAGACCCATACCGGGTTACGTCAGTGTAATAGGTTGAACCCACGACCAATCGCTCTTTGTCCATCTTATCTTTTTTTTCATTCATTACGGTGCGAATGGCTTCAAGAATCAAAGACTCTTTGACAAATTGCTCATCACTCAGCCATGACCCATATCGGCCAGTTTTCATCAGATCAATGGACTCCTGCCGGTTACGCGCATGAGCGGATAATCTATTGGTAGTCATTGAGGCATATTGAGACAGATCGATTGAGCTATCGATATATGATAGATCAATCTGCAATTTATCCAGAATATGCTGGTTTGTTTCTTTTAAGTATGTCAGCGCCATGCGTGTGGTCTCCGAAGGTTCATGGGTATTTAGTCCAAACCGAGTTTGGCATTGACCTCTGATAGTTTAGCCTCACATATCGATACCTTATTGGCATTTCCCGCCCGTTTGGCCCATGTTTTTTCTTGCATCAATTTAACGTGGCGATCATAAAGACGGTCAATCATTCCGACTCGCGGATCATCAGGGTTTTGTGTGGCGGTGATCACTTTTGCAATTTTCTCTGCAACCGATGCGATGCGATATCTTTTTCCGGTGGTCATACCGGACAGTGAATCCTCCACAACAAATACAGGAACTCGTTTTCCATTACGCAATGTTGCTGATTTTTTAACAACCCCCCACCCATCTTGAACCATGGGTTGGTATGCGGCTTGCTCCATCATCATAGTATCCGCATTAGGATTCATATATGCGTCATTAATCATATTGGCCGCACCCTGCTGGACCACATGACCCATAGCATGTTGCATCCGCATCAGGGATTTTGCGGATTCTACTGCAACAGGGTCTTTATCAGCAAGCCCAATCGAACATAGATCGTTTAAATCTAATCCACCCATTTCTTCAATCGCCTGCGACAATTGTAGTGATCGTCGGTTCTCTTGTGCTTCACGTAGTCGCACATCCTCAGGCGCAGCGCCGATTCCACCACCATATTTTCGCCCTTCATTCATCACCCCATCATTGATATTACGGGTCTGTAGGCCCGTTTCGGAAATATCTCGCTGGGATTTATCCAATGTGGTAGATTGTGCAGTTCTAATCGCCTGTGCTGCTGACTGTTCCAGTAGTGCATCATAATCGTCTGACATAGTCTACATTCCTCTTGCTTTTTTCAACCGTTGATTCGCCTTGCGCACTTTTCGGGATACAATATTGGTTAATCTAGTTTTGCTTTTGGCCTTAGCCGTTTTTCCCTTAGTGGCTCGTTTAGATATAGCCATCTTCATCCGCTTTTCAACACTTGGATATTGTAAGCATTGATTAGGGTCCGAAACTTTTCGGCCATTCTTGGCACCACCCAGACATTTATACTTACGGGTGATTTTATTTGTCTTGGGATTACGGGAATAAATTGAAATAGCTGCCTCAGTAAATTTGGAGCGGTACGATACTAACAAGTTGAGATCGGTATTGGTGCTGTCCATCACCTTCACCTCTTCTGCAATCTGTTTCATCCAATTCAATATCATGCGTTTGATAATCGGTATACCCATAGTTTCACTACTGGCGTTTTCGAACCCAGAAAATCGAATATGAAAATACCCATCTTGTTCTACTATATTCTTTAATCTAATAGCATTAGGACTAGTCATGGTAGGGGATTGGGTTTGCATAGCAGAAACTTTATCTGGATCATTAACCATTCGCTTCCACGCTTTTGCAATCGTTTGAAAATTCAATTCATCCATATCAATAATACCTCAATGAGTATTTACCTAAAACAATGGGCGGGGTATTACCCCGCCCATAGAACCATTTACCAACTATGTGTTGAATTACTGACCGATGTAGGTAACACTCAGGCCGGATACGCCAACCCCGACGCCACCCCCGGCATTATCAAGGGCTGGAGCACCAGCGGTTGTTTGGCCATCAGGGAGCACGATTGCACCACCCGTGGATAGATCACCGAATGGACCAGTAACACCTGCATCATAGGTCACTGTAGACAACGAGTCAACCAATGCTTGTAGACCGGGTTTGGTTTTAACTGTAGTCATACCACCCACCCCAACGGTATCAGTGATATTGGTGGCCAGATGTTTGACCAGCGTGGTATTGGCAGGCCATGCATTATTGAAGAATTCGCCTGTAGAGTCTTGCTCATATGTGACGATAATTGCAGGCGCAAAGTTTGCAGTAGCACCAGCAGTGGCAAAACTGTCTGCGGCCAATTCTACACCAACTGGAATAGCATAAGCAGACAGGGCACGGACTACGCGATCAGTGCGGAGTTGGGCAAGCTCCTGATTGGCAGTTGGTGTGCCAGTCAGTTGACCATATTGTGGATATTGGCCGGAACGACCTTTGAACATCCCGAACAGAGCCGCATTGGCATCACCGGCATTGGTTGGCTCAATCCGAAACCGAACAGTTCGGTTAGTATTTGCGGCATTTACATTGTATGTTGACATTAGTTGTCTCCCATTGGATAGGTATAATATTAAAATAGTGCCACTGCCATTATATCACACAAAGTATGGTCGAACTACACGGCGGCATCATTATTATTTAGCATGATTATGACAAAACGGGGGCCAAAATGGATAAGTGGGATAATATTTACCCCACTAGGTCATTTATCACGTTCAGTGTATTTGCGGTATATCCGTTTGAATTTTGAAAAATCATCATCCTTAATCGCACGAAACCACGCTTTCATCATTAAATCGAAGGATTTATCATCATCTCCCACTTCTTGGCGTAATAATTGTAGAAATCGGACCCCCACATTCAATGAGCTTTCGGCACGGGATTCAAGACCATTGCCAGAATAACGGGTGATTTCATCAAAGAGTGATTTTCTATTATCCATAATGGGTATTTAACTCATACTATACCGGATTACAACCATCGGGACTTGCCACGTGCAAGAAATCCTTGGCCGCTATCCCACCGTGCAGCTCTGCTTGTTTCAGGTAGTCGCGAAACGCCCCCAAGGGACGCCTCTTGGTATTCCTTAATCTCAAAATTGACCGCAGCCATATTATGCCCCCTCAATTTGATAGGGTATTTGCTTGAAGGTAACGCCAGCCTCTGCCAGTCGTTCCTTGTCCACGGTGCATCCTTCGCCATAGACAATCCAGCCGCCCTCAAACCCATCGGGGGGCGCTGGCAGTGCCGCCATTGTATCAGGCGTCAACACATTGCCAGACGCTTCCCGAGCAAAGCCGGGTTCAGCGGGGGAGAAAAGTAAATAGACCGCTTTGTCCTGATAGTGCCCCAAATAAGGGGAGTCCCCCAAGGCATTGGACGGGATTGGCACACCGCATTCGGCAAAGAACACATGGGCGGCCAAGTCGGGGAAAGTCACACCGCCGTCGATATCACCAAATTCGTTGAAGAGTGGCACGCCAAGGCGGCAATAGCGGAAACCGCCGCCAAGCCCATCCACGGGTTTGGCAGGCTCGCCGCCTTTGTTATAGCCATGGATCACACGTTTTAGCCGTTCGGCAGTGATATCAGGGGCAATCTGTTCATCCATTTCCACAAGAATGAATTTGCGGTTGCCGCCATCTTGTTTGTTGAGGTCAAGAACAGCGTGGCCTGTGGTGCCAGAGCCGGCGAAGGAATCTAGGATTAGGTCGTTAGGACTCGTCGCAACTTGAATGAGGTAAGAGATCAATTGTTTTGGCTTGGGATACGTGAACGATAGCCCCATGTCTTCGATTTCAGATCGCATCTTTTCTGTGGTGCTGAACCCGCGAAGCACTGAAAGAATGTTTCGAGTGGTTTTTGGCTTGTCTTTTCGGTAATAAATCACTCCGCCAGAAGACAAATAAAATGTCATTGTAGAACCGTCGGATTCCTTAATCGGTAAACAGCCGTTGTCTATAAATGCTTTCAACTTTTTAACATTTGCCCATCCTGAATAGACGCGGCATCGAGCAGTTAACGCGCCATCTCTGGCTACCATCTTGTCAAAGCGAAGTGGAAAACTAATCCCAGGAAAACGACGTTTTAGAGGATTGCTTGACATACCCTCAACCATCGCTTCGATCAGCCCGTCCGGCACCAAGGACACGTCCAAATACAATTCAGCTGATTGAACTGGGAACCCAACTGGTAACACAACTTCACTAGGTGGGTTTGCCTTCCCGTTTTTAGTTATCGAATTCTCAGCGAACCCAGCCCATACATTGCTTTCTTCGCGAGTATTTGGGTCGATTACATATCCAAACTCGGCATCAACTGGATTTTTCGCATAGCACAACACATACTCGTGGTTCACTTTGACAGCGTGCTGGTTACCCGTATGCCCATCGGTATTCCAAATAAAATTGGTGACAAAACCGCGACGTCCAAAAATTTCATCCAGAATCGAACGAAGCGATTGTGACTCATTGTCGTCATGGCTTATTAAAATCAGGCCATCTTCACGGAGGAATTCTCGCAGCAATCGCAGGCGAGGATACATCATGCACAACCATTTGTCATGACGTGACAAATCTTCCCCTTCTTTCATTACCTCTTTGTCTAACCATGCTCTTATTTCTGGTGAATTGACGTTGTCATTATATGACCAGTTTTCGTTACCAGTGTTATAGGGTGGGTCGATATAGATGCATTTCACCTTGCCCGCGTAATAGGGCAACAGGGCTTTCAGCGCCTCAAGGTTGTCGCCCTGCACCAGCAGATTGCCCGCATCGGCGTCCCCTGTAGACAGGTCGCCATCACAATGCACCAACCGATACGGCACTTCGCGGTGATGATTAACGACGGCTTTCTTACCGATCCAGTCTAACGTGGGCATGAGCGCAAATCACCTTCTTCAATATGAAACCACTTGAAATCCCTACGCCCGTTCCAAATGTCAAACCTTTCTAGTGCAGATATTTCTCGATCTAAAGACTTTTCAGAAAGCTGGCATGCATATTTTCGATACTCCAGAAAACGGCGTTTCAGGCGTTCATTTTTCTCATTCGGGCGCTTGCTCATTTTGATCTCCTATCATGCAAGATATTGGGGAATTGTTGCGACTACTTGGGTTGGTGCCCCAAGCGGAAAAACAAGGGGGTTATGTCCGCCATTATAATACTATACTGGATTACAACCATCGGGACTTGCGCCCAAATCGATACTCTTTACCATCCCGACGTTTTACCATGAAGAGGCTTTTGATATGCTCAGGGAATGTGGCAAACGCCTCTTCATCAAACATCATGTCCAAATCCAACAAAAATTGGACCAATGTCCTCATGGAATTTGATTCGTCTGGCAATGGCAGCATTTCATTCCGATCAGTGACAAACACCCGACGTAGTATCTCTACTAATACTGTATTCAACTGATCTTGAGTCATATGTTCGGTTGGTACGAATTTCATACCCTTTGTGAACATTTTGTGATTACTACTCATCGTGTTTTTCCTCTCGATAATTTTTCACGTATTTTATTTGACATTTCTGCACTTTTTTTACCCGCTGCCGATTGTCTATCAGCACGTGCCTTAAACAATGGATCATTAGATTTTGATTTATTGCCCTTGGGTTTATCATCATCCCCGCCATCAGGACTATTAGCTTCAACAAACAGGTCACGCATATCTTCAGGGGTTGACATCCGCATGGTCTTGCCATTCCATCTAATTGGAACACGAGTTCCTTGGCCACCACCCCGCCCTTTCTCAATATACCCCCAGCACATGTCATCCTGCATATCCTCACGAGACCGTTTGAGAATAAGCAAATTATCACTAGTGTTGACTTTTCCTACACCCCCAGCTACCCCGGACTGTCTTGGGTCTTTCTCGTCCTTTGCTCCCTTAACCTGCTGTGCTGCACCCCAGATGGTCTTAGGGGTGCGCTTATCATGGGCATAGTCATATATCTCCACTGACACGGCCTGATCCTTCAGGTGGATGTTATCGGGACGAATACCCGGTGTTGCAGGAGACATCAAGTCAGGATAATCTAACATTAGATGAGCAAATTCCAATCCGGTGGATGCCTCTAACTCATTCATGTATGCCCGCACATCAGCAATAGTAGAGCCATTCATGGGCATACGCTTGACATGAATCTGCCCCTCTTTACGGGAATTTCGTTTTATCTGAGATACCACCGCATCAATATTACGATAGATGCCATTAATATCGGTATTAGTCATCATTGCCGCAAAACGCTTCTCAATCATAAATTCAGGCAACTCTAGCGTGATATACACCACATTAAATCCTTGGCGGGCATAATTCACTGCCAAATTTTGGAGACAAATAGACTTCCCCTGTCCAGATGCCGCTGACACAATATTGTAACTCGGGCACGTCACTCCACCAAATAATGCTTCATCCAAAAATGTAAATCCAGTAGGCAAGGCATCAGAATCTTCGGCAATCTGTAAGAGCTTAACCACATCAGCGTGGACCTCATATCCCAAATCCTGCATCACACTGATCTGAGAGATTCTCTCCATCTCCGAAGTCAAGTGTAGCATCGTGGCACGATCTCTATTACTGTCTAATAGCTCTGCTGATGATAGAAAAAAATCCTCTGTGGCCCTAAACCTACAGAATTCCTCAAATCTATTTGATATCTCATCAACAATAATCGGGTCCATGGCGTCTTCGGGAACGTCTAAGTGCAGACCGGTGTCCGCCATGACCAATAGTCTATTAGGTAATTGTTGATTCTTTTGTTCGAATTCCGTGACCATCTTGACCACGGGCTGCATAGTCTTTGAAAAATATTCAGGTTTGAGAATTGGGGCACACCGGACCCATAATTGGTGATTATTGCACAGATATGACATTAACATATGTTCGGTAGAGTCAACGGACCCGCTTGTGGACATACCCGTTTCAAAATCTACAGGCCCATATTCTAGGTCATCAGGCTCAACCCCCACCGATTCAGACTCGGGTAAAGACATCGATATTTCACTGATATCAATCTCTTCATCTTCAAATTCATCCCAGTATACATCCTGTGCAGTCATTATGCGGACATCCTTGCACGGATTTTAGCACGGCTATAATTGTTTGTCATAGATTCAGTAATAGCCTCGATTGTATTGAGTAATCCGATTCGGTGAATAGCCTCACCTGGGTCCTTATATTCCCAATCTGGTGCAGCTATCAACCAATTATTATCCTCAGCAGCGGTTATATAGGCACTAGCTTCGCCCGTGTGAAGGTCTGGAATCAAAACAGGTTGTCTATGCGTAGTATTTAATAGATTTATTTGTCGTTTAGTAAGTCTATTATCCCTAGTAGCAATTCCTTGCATCAGGATTGCATCCAGTGGGGATTCCATCACATACAGATATTTTTGGTCATTTGCATTCATCAGATATTGATTGAACATGTAATCACTAGGAGATCGCTGGATGAATCGGCCATCACCAGACGCCACATCGATATGCCTACCAAGGTATCCAACTATCTGGTCATCATAATGAATATAGGGAATCAATAAATGTTCGGGATGTTTAGGTGACCACATAAACGGGAAATCAGATTCTAAAAACAATGGGCTTCGTTCCCACAGATACGCCATTACTTCCTCTGCTGCACGACTGGATTCGGATGCATCGTCCAGTAGCATAACTCCCTTTGGGAGCTTAGTGTCAGGAAATTTAGTCACGATGGTTAATTTTGGCTTAACCACGGTATTGCCATCAGCATCAACCGTAGATTCCCGCCGCTTCATCATATCCTTAACCGGTATGTCACGGATATCTCCGCCGAACATCTCAAACAGGTCCCTGACCCGCCCAACCAACCCATTGCCTTCTTCCCACCCAGTCGATTGGGAGTTATAAGGGCATCCACCGTTGAAGCAGGAATATCGAAACCCCCCCGTAGGGGTAGGTGCAAACCCCCCACGCTTTCTTTTGTCTCCACATGCTGGGCAATCCACATTAATAAACCCCCTCGCCATATAGTGGGGGCGAGAGAGTATTAGGGACTGGAAGTGTTCAAATATCTGACTCATTCCCTAACATATGGCAATGATCAGCAAATTAGTCAATCCGCAATATGGATAATGTGGATTGTGAACTACCCAGTTGCATTAGCTACTGGGTTTTATTGGGCGCATAATCATAAAGTGGTTATGTTAGCGGATCGCATGAAATGCTCTAATGCATCCAATTGTGCGAGATTGGCCGAGCGCTCTACCGGACCAACGACTGTTCCGGCAACCATTCCCATTTTTGACAAAACTGTTGGTCCCGCCCCTGCAGCAATCGTAAAACTCTTACCTTCATTGCCTGCAGTATTCCGAAACCCAATACCACCACTTTGGGTGACATAGGATTCAACCGAGATAGCAGTAATCAACTGACCATTAATATCTGCAACAACCGCGCCCATACTGACATATGGGGCTGCAGCCATAACTACTGCATCAGTCCCATTAGCATCGGTAATACTGATGGTATCCCCATTAGCAACAGCAGCATTAAAATGATCAATATTCCCCATAACATTTGCCCGCAGGTCGCCCCGCAGGTGACCAGTGGGTGCTGCTGCCAACATACGAGCCATGGTATACTGAAATACGCGTGATTGCTCATCGGTAGTCATTTCTGCCATAAATGCTCGCATAGACTCGATCAGAGTGAGTAAACTTTGCTCAAAGGGGGAATTGCGCCGGACTGGATCAATTGCCAGATATTCTGGTTCATTGATAACATTGGTTGCATATAGTGGTAATACATTTGCAGTGAATTGGATAGCCATGGATAAAGTTCCCTTAAATATTTGGTTCAACTATATTTAGGGAAAGCGGTTGTACTAAATATGGTTGATATAGGAGTTTGCGCCAATGACTACAAATTATAATACACAATATAACATACCCGTGGTGCAAGTCCAAGCACCTGGTAGACAAAATCGTCTAACGGATGGTGATTTCAGAATCACCCCTAGCATGACTGAGCCAGTGGAATTCTCGTTCGGTAACCAAGATGGGGTTCCATTAAAACTGGTGGGATTTCGACTGCAATTCGTAGTATGGGAGCACAGCCCAACCTCCCACCAATCTATCACCATCGGTCAGTCAAACGTCATCATCAATAAACTGATTAGGATAGATGACCCATATTCGGGCAAGGCAAACCTATTACTGACCGAACAGGACACCACCACGATTGGTAATCACAGCATTGGGCAAAATATATATTGGTCACTATTCATGATCAATGATGATGAGCAGGTATTTCCGCTACAGGTGAGTCAATCGGGTGGTAGATATGGCAGCATCAATGTTGACCGCACGGGACACTTGCCCATTGCAGAGCTTATTAGGCACCCAACACTCTAAATACGGATAACGAGGAAATAATACCATGGTAGCTCTAGCATATGAGGATTTAGGCGGCATTAGTAGTGTTGCAGACAATCCCAAAGTTCCGGCATCAATTCGAAGCCGCGATCGTAATGACAAGCAGCGGTTTGCATTCCAATGTGACCCCGCCCGCCCTTTTACCGGAATCATCCATGTGCAGGCTGCAGTAGGCAATCCCAGTAAATCAACAACTGACACTATCTGGTTTGATATTGCAGAAATGATTATCGATGAGGAGGGCGGTAGCTGGTCGTATGAGGCAATTGGTGAGTTTTCCTCAGTCAGAGTAGTGTGCAAAGCGGGAAATTACTGGTCAGCGGCACATGGATCATCAGCAGCAACGGTAGCAGCGAACGGCAATTTTACAATCAATGGTATTAACATCGCAGTGACTGCTGGAGATGATGCAGCAACAGTCGCTGGTATCATCAATGCCAATGCAGGTATCATCCTAGATGGAACCATTAAAGCGGATGTGATCAGTCCCACCAGTCTGAGGATATACAAGACCGATGGTGCGGACCTATTACTGGTTGATACTACTAATACCCCGCTGGCCGATTTGGGCATTTCCGCAGGAACATTCCGTGGTGGGGTAATCACCAAAATTCAGATGCTAAGGTAATCATACATGTCAGTCACAATCAATTCAGGCGTGAGTGGAACCGCCAGCTTCGAAACTAGTCTAACCAAGGCACCACTGGTATATAATGACCCGAATGGGTCATCCACCGCTGGGTCTGGAACCATCCCCATTAGTCAAGTAATTGGTCTATCTGCCACGCTGGATGGTAAATTAAATGACTCATTAGGCCCAATCGGAATTACCAACGTATTCACTAGTGGAACCGATTTAAACTTACTGGCCGGAACAGCAGCATACGGTCTTACACAAACCGATTTGCAAAAACTGGCGGACCTCAATGCTTCCACCAGTGAACTGAATTATTCAATCGGTGTTACCTCACCAATTCAAACCCAAATCGATAATGCATACTCAGCAACCGATTTTACCGCTGCTGATCAAATGATCATATCAGCAGGCGCGGGACTTGGTGTCATAGACACTATAGCTAATGTGTTAAACGGAACCACAGGGGTTGGATACGATTTTTCGTCCCTCAAAGCGCCAACAAGTAATTTAGATTTCAACGGGATGGGCGGAATCAACCTACTTGATCCCACTAACCCACAAGATGCAGCCACCAAAACATATGTAGACTCGGCGGTCCTCGGTGGAGGCTCATTCCTACCCCTGTCAGGCGGGACTATGACCGGCACAATTGATGTTGATGGTAACTCCATTCAGCTAGACCCCACGGGCGGAACCACGATATCCGCTGCTGTTGATAATACGGTGATATTGGATGTGTCTGGCACCACCTACACATGGACTGTCACCGGTATTAATATGGGCAGCAAAGCGATTTTCAGTCTATTAGACCCAATCAATCCACAAGATGCTGTCACCAAGAATTATTCCGATACTACATATCTCCCACTGACTGGTGGGACAATGACTGGTAGTATCACCATGGGGGGAAACAATATTATCACATCCCCAGATGGGAATACCTCATGGGATTTCAGTGTTAATGACCAAATAACATTGACACTGGGGACAGGCACACCTGTGGTTTTCGGCAGTAATATTGATACCGGCGGACTGGATGTGGCCAATCTACCCACGGTGCCTACAACCGCATTGTCTGCAATTACCTCAACATATTCTGATGGACATTATGTCAAATTGGATGGCACCAATACCATGACCGGTAATATCAATTTGGGAGGAAACAATGTTTCGAACATTACCAATCCCACCGTCGGCACCGAAGTTGGTAATCGCAATTATAATGACGCCAGATACCTACAGATCACGAATAACCTCTCAGACCTAACAAGCACATCCGTTGCTAGGACTAATCTCGGGCTGGCAACCATTGCCTCTACGGGAAGTTATGCAGACCTTATCGGTGCACCATCCACGGTTTCAGTAATGAATGATCTGTCTGACGTATCTACAGGAACCCCAACCATTGCTGAAAATGGATACGTGGTAACGTGGAATAATGCAGGAAGTGCATATAACCTATTACCAGCCCCCGTAAGCAGCCTGTATGGGCGCACAGGAGCCGTTGTAGCAGTCACGGGTGACTATACCGCCGCTCAGGTATCCTTTGCCCCTACTGGCCATATCGCAGCAACTGATGCACAATTGGCAATACAGGAATTGGATACCGAAAAGCTGGCAGTAGATGGGTCCCAACCCATGACTGGTAATCTAAACCTCAATGGCAATTCGATTACCAATGCTGCCCTACCCATGACAGTTGGCACACATGGATTTACCACAGGGAGTTATCAATCCACCTCCGGTGGGAACTCATTTTTGATCCGCACCAGCAGCGTCGCCAACGCTTCAACACCAACCTACTCCTTTGTATCACAACCTACCTCCGGTATATGGATGAATGGTAGCGATCTCACAATATCCATTGGTGGATCAACGGAACTGGCAGTATCATCCACACGAATTAGTGCGATGAACAAACCGATTAAAGATGTGGCCAACCCTACTGCGGTAGGGGATGCGGTCAACCTAGGTTATGTTAACTCATTAGGAATGCAGAGAGTGCTTGGATCAACCGTGGGGATTGATCTAGTTGGTGGAGCCGTGGGGTCTACCACAGCCGTGTACACCTTACCCGTGGGGAAACAACACATCATCACTCAGATCATTCTAGTAGCATCATCGTATAACCCAGGGGCGCTCCCTGTAGACCCAGTTGTGTCCGTCGGTGTCACAGGCGGTACATATGATGATATTGTTGCAGGGACAACACTCAGTTGGGGGCTGTCTGGTGCAGCAGATCAAGCCGTGTATCTTAATCCAAAACAAGGCGCTACAACCCCAAATGCTACCAATACGGTGACCCTCCAATTAGACACCCCCGCTGGGGGGACATTCGGGGCATTAGTGGTCGATGTTTATGTTATGGGGGTTGAACTATAATGGATGCAGTTTTGATGAAACAAATTGAAGAAACCCGTGACAAACACGAGTTTCTTACCTTTCTGATCATCAAGGACCCCAAGGGCGATACACCCACATGGAGGTGTGGGGTGGTCCAACACTGTAATAATCGATTTATCACCTTTTATGACTTTAATAAGATTCGTAACGAAGGTTCCCGTAAAACGTTTTTGGAATATGCTGATCGATGGTGGTGGGAATCTGGTATGTCACTACCAGTAGATTACTATATTGGCAAGGATTTCGATATTTTCCAAGACGCACTGGTTACTATACCACGAAAGACGCTAGAACGTGACCCAATCGGCCCAACCTATTCGTTAGCAGACCATTATCTCAAACGGGTGAAGAAGCGCAAAATCGATCTCGTCACTCGCAAGCATATATAACTGATATGAAACTACACGAACTTGTCAAACATCCATTAACGGATTTCCGAACCTTTATGGGCGGAGATGATGCTCCATATAATCGTGACGACATTGAGGTATATTTTTATCGCCACGGATTTACTTCAATGGGGAGCGGATCATTCGCTACGGTAATGGAGCACCCAAAACTTCGGTATGTGATCAAGGTATTCGATTACAAAGATCAAGGGTATCCGGCCTTTCTAAAATTCATAGAACAATATCCTGAATCCAAATACCTACCCAAATTCATTGGGAAGCCCATGAAGGTGCTGGATTCGGTATATGCGATTCGGGTGGAAAAATTATCCAAAAATATCCCTCCTTGGTTCCAAGACATTTTTAGTTCACTTCGTGGTGTAATGCGGAGTCCACGATATGAACAGGGTATTATCAACGCAGAAGAGGAACACCCCAAAGAATTAGTAGAACTAGTACAAGCATTATCACTATATGCGGAGCAACACCGATTGGCAGATGATCTACGATGGGGTAATATTATGATGCGTGGGGATGTCCCCGTTATCACCGACCCTTATGTCAAATTGTGATCATCGGATACACCCAGTTCTGCTTCAATCGCCTGAATGATCAACTCATTCATAGTGATTCCACTTTGATCAGCAGCTTTTTGTATCGTAGCTAATTCGTCCTCGGTTAGATCAATCATCACATCAACATACCCATCAGCACGGACTCCTTCTAACAGATTGCCATCATCATCTAGTTTATAGCTGACATATGGGGTCCCCGTATCATCTAAGTATTTCGTTTCACTCATGACCAAACTCCTTCATTTCTACACCAATACCATTTCCCCAGTCAGCATCCACAATGTCAAAATCGCAATACGAAAGCCTCCCAGATATATCATCAATATATTTTGAGCTACCTGTGTCCAAAAATACTACCTTCCCACCATTCGGGATA
>Ga0256829_1000198_pt1 | contig 73631 bp, 62 predicted proteins | sample 131447metaG_FD_185979 | JGI IMG/M metagenome (GOLD analysis project Ga0256829, IMG submission 185979) | Hydrothermal vent microbial communities from Lau Basin, Pacific Ocean - 131-447 | ecosystem: Environmental > Aquatic > Marine > Hydrothermal vents | place: Pacific Ocean: Lau Basin | collected...
GTGCACGCCACCCAGAACCTGCCAGCTTTGGGACAGGTCATAGGTAAAGGAAGCGCCGGGCAGGAGTTCGGCGCTGTCATTGGCGCGGGTGCTGTCGACGGTTGTGCGGCCGGGATCCGCGTATTGGGTGCGGCTGGTCTGTACATCCTCGTAGCGCAGAGCGAGGTTGATATTGAGCTTGTCCGTCGCCTGCCACTTGTCGAGTGCCCAGAAGCTCAGGGCTTCGCCGGTCTCAAAGCGGTTGTTGCTGCCCGTTGGGGCCACGCTGTTCTGGAACACCAGGGAGCCATTGACCTGGTCGTACACATCCACCGGCTGGAAGCGATCCATTTCATCTTCGTGGACGCGGGCGCCGAAGTCGAATTCGTGGTTGCCAATGTTTACATCGAAGTTTGTCTGCACGCCCTGGGATAGGTAGTCCCTGGCGTTGTTTTTGTATTCCAGACCGCTGGCGTCAATTGTGCCGTCCAGAATACCCTGGGCATTGGCGTCGCCGGCGTTTGCCTGGTCGATGATGTTTCCGGCGCCACTGAGCTTGTACCAATTGCGTTTGAAGTCGTTGCGGTAGAGAGTCGTGGTGCTGCTTACATTGTCGCTCCACTCGAACTGATGAGTCAGGCTGACACCGGAGTGAGTATTATCCATCTGGTCGAGACTGGAAAGCCCGTAGCGCCGGTTGGGGTCCTGGTTGAAGTCCGCATCCGTCAGTCCGACATAGGTCGAGTTGGAGGTTTCCTCGGAATACTGCAGCTTGGCGGTTACGCTCTGGCGCTCTCCCTGCCAGCGTAGCTTGCCGACATAATCACTGATGTCGAAGCCACTGTTGCGGTTGCTTCGGTCAATGTCCTTGAAGCCTTGCGCTGAGCGCTGGACCGTTTCAACCAGATAGCCCCAGTCACCGTTCGTGTCGCCATAGGTTGCATGAACGTCGGTGGAGCCGCGCTCGTTGGTGACGGCTTCGACGTAGCCCTTCTGCTCGTCGGGAATGGGTGTGGAAATCAGGTTGATCACGCCGCCGGTGGTTTGCGGACCATAGCGCAGCAGCGGGGCACCCTTGAGTACTTCCAGCGAGGACATGCGCTTGAACGTCGGGAAATAATAGGCGGCCGGGTTAGAATAGGGGGCCGGCGCGATCAGAATGCCATCTTCCATCAGGGTAATATTACTGCTTCGCTCGGCCGTGGCACCGCGAATGCCAATGTTAGGGCGCAGGCCCAGACCCTCCTCTTCCCGTACATACACGCCCGGGACGGTTTTCAGTACCTGGTTGATGTCGGCCTCAACCTCGGTTTTCAACTGTTGATCGCCAACAACGTAGCCTGACCCCGGCAAGGTCTGGGCGGCAGACGCATCGCCAATGATTTCCATGGGTTCAAGCATCTGGGGCTGGTCATCGCCGGCGGCCCAGCTCATGCCCGGGGCAAAGCTGATCGCTACTGCCAGTGACAGTCGGGAAGGTTTAAACATGTGTTTCTCCGCAATTATTCGTATTTGAAATTCTAAATAGAAATGCGTTACATTTGCAGATACGAATTTAAGGACTTTTCATAATCAAGTCAATAACCAATGTTAATGATAATGAGAGAGTGTCACCAGGCTGAAAAGGTTGAATTTCTCTCAAACGGGCAATTCGGAGGTCGGAGCGGGTTGGGCGGAGGGTGAGGGTATCAGCTGGCCCGCAATCCGGGGCCAGCTTTTCTGAAGGCCAAACAAGCCGCCGGTGGTCTGCTCGCAATGTCGGTGATCATGGTAACCCGGTTCGATCCCTTACTCCGTCCACAATCTTGCCCGGAAAGAGCTTTGCCGCCAGAGCAGCGCAACCCAGAGCGCATGAAGGTTTATGAGTAGCGCCAATACCCATTCAAAGGCATTGTCTAGTTGACTGTACAAGGCAGGTACTGCGGCAGTGAGGATAACGGAGAGAATTCCCACCGCCAGTAACGCCCTGTACGGCTGATACTGGTGCAACTGTCCCAGTAGGGTATGCACCAGGATATGTAGCCTTCGAAGACAGCAATGACAAACGTATCATGAATGGTGAGCAGCAGGCTTAACGCCGCTGCTAATGCTAACCACCACAAAGGAATGCTGCGGCGCCGGATTGCCCTATTCATCCCGCCCCCGACAACTCAGACCTCCCCCAACTGTCAACAACAGTGAACATTGACCGCATTGGGGGCGCGGCGCTTTACGGACTTTTAGTACTGTTGCTGACACAATATTAAATGCAACCGCCGCTATCAGCCATGAATTATTACAGGTCCGCAGTCTTGTGTCGTTTAACTCATGCAATACACGCCCATCAATCTCTAATGCGTATAATAATGATTTATATTTAATTTACCTCAAAGGATTTGCACATGACGTCAATACTCGTCCGCGACCTCTGGCCCTGTCAATCACCCTGCTTTTGATGGCCGGATGCAGCGGCAATCAGGACGCTGCCAACGCACAACACAGCAGAGAGCCAACGGCAGATAAGGCACCCGCATCCACGCCGACCAAAACTGACGTTGTTAGCCATTATGCAGATCTGGCGCACGCCACGTTCCAGGATGCGGTGACAACGGCCGAGGTTCTTGGCGAGGTAGTGGACGCAAGATTGTGGCCAGTTTGCTAATGGCGGCGACCCCGAAGTCAGCGACAAAGTGGCAGGCTTTATCACCTTCTACGCCAGCAGCCTTGCAGTTCCCGCCCGTCGCGCCATGGAAAACCCGGAAGTGCAGCAAGGCGCCAGACTCGTTAGCAACACGGGGTGTGCCGCCTGCCACACACCAAAGCACGACCGGTCTGGTCGCTGACCGGCCAAACCTCAGCGACCAGACGATCTGGCCCAGCCATTTTGTGGCACGGGGGCGAAGCCGAGATATCCAGGGAACAGTTCAAGGCACGATTCAGGACTGAACGTGCGGTGCTGATTGCCTTCCTGAAAGTGCCTGAAGAGGCTCCCGGTTGCACTAAAGTCTAATGTTAATTGACTTCTCAGTCGTCGGGCTTGTGCTACGATCAGTGTGGTCAATATTGTTGCTGTGCCCAGTGCTGACGCAAGACCTGAAGCCACTTGAGTTTCGGGACAGGAGGGCACAGCACTTTAAGATAATGGACGTAATACGCATGACACGTTCAGTAATAAATCAGTAATAAATCAATGATAATATGACACGTTCAGTAATAAATCAATGATAATGAGGGGGTTATGATGCTAATGGCAAATAAAAAAGCGGCACTGAGTTCAGCGCTCGCACTGGTGGTGGCGGGGTTATCTTCGCCGGGTCACGCCATGGAATTCAAGGTGTCCGGCCAGGTGAATCGTGCGATCACCGTCGCGGATAACGGGAATGAGACTGATTACGCGAATGTCGACAGCATCGGTTCCAACTCACGTTTCCGGTTCACTGGCAATGAGAAGATGGCCAACGGCATGAACCTCGGTTTTATCTATGAAATGTCAGTTGATCAGTACGATTCCACGGAGTTCGATATCGGCAACAATACCTCCGGGGGGGGTGACGTTGACCTGGATACCCGGAAAATTGACATCTATCTCGAGGGTGACTTTGGTAAGGTGAGTTTCGGCAAAGGCGATGGTGCTGGCTACTACGCCAACATGATGGATTACTCCGAAACGCTCTACTTCGGTGGCGGTGCCTGGTATACCCTTTATTCTTCCGGCATCAGTTTTGTCGATGATAACGGCAACAAACTTTACAGAATTGGTGCAACCAACGGCGTCTTCAATGCCGTTGGTCGACAAGAGCGTATCCGCTACGACAGCCCGTCGATCGGCGGTCTGGTGCTGTCGACCAGTCTCGACAACGGCAATGCCTATGAACTGGCGGCCCGCTACCACGTAGATTTTCCGGGTGCCAAACTGGCCTCGGGGCTGAGCTGGGTTGATGCTAATGATCTGGAGATTCCGACCTCGCCCGCCGATGGACAGCCACTCACCCCTGGGTCGGAATTCAAAAAGAGGCAAGTCCTTGGTGCTTCGGCGTCTTTGTTGCTGGACGGTGGCCTGAACTTTACCGTCTCCTACGGTAATGGTAAAACCGACGCAATGGCCAATGCGGGGCAGGCTAATCAAGAAGGCTATGATGCGACCAACCTATTCGGTCAGGTAGGCTACTCGACTGGCGATCATCACTTTGCAGTCAACTATGGCGAGACCAAAGATCTGATTGTTGAGGGAACCAAGGGAAGCCAGATTGGTCTGGCATACGTGTACGACTGGTCGAGCGCGGTCCGCTTGTACTCCTCGTATCACCTGTATTCGCTTGACCTGCCTTCGTCGGTCAAGACCGCTGAAGGATGGGGCGATGCCAACGATATCAGCCAGCTCTATGCCGGTATCCGGGTCGCCTTTTAACCAACGGGTCTGACCTGAATAACAGACAGGAGTAAAATATGCACAAACTGCGGTTATGGATAATTCCCGTGCTGGTAGTAGCTCTGTCGGGCTGCGGACTTAATGTGGTCCGACCCGCTGACACGACGCCGATGCCGGGAGAAGACCGCCTGCCTGATGGACCAGGCCTGTTTGCCAGCAGTCCCGATGACAGCGCCTGGGAGGGATATTCTATCCTGTCGGGTCGTTGCTCAGATTGTGCGACCAGTCAACGCGCCGGAGGGAAGGCGGCCCCGGACTCTGACACCTACAGAAGCTTCGAAGCCTTCAGGCGGATGGACCCAGACTCACAAGAATACAGGGAATTTGAGAAATGGCTGGAATGGAAACAGTTTCGCCAGTGGAAATCCCGGCAGCAATGAGGCTCGGAGGTGAGAAACTCTACCGTGCCCCGTGCCGACTGTTGTGATATAACGCAGCCCCGCTCAACTTTCCTTTCTCTGGCAGATGCTTGTCACTTAATGTGTAAGCAACGATCCAGACTTTGCTGAGAAGGTTTTCGATGTCGTTGGCCTGTACCTGAATCCGCCGGATAACGCGCTGGTGCTGTCGGTTGACGAAAAAACGCAGATCCAGGCACTGGATCGCACTCAACCAAAGCTGCAACTGAAACCCGGCCAGATCGAGCGCCGTACCCACGATTACAAGAGGCACGGGACGACCAGCTTATACGCGGCCCTGAATATCCTGAACGGCGAAGTGATTGGGCGCATTACACAACGCCACCGCGCCAAAGAGTTTCTCGATTTTCTGCGACAAATTGATCGAGAAACACCGAAAGAGCAGGACCTTCATCTGATTCTGGACAACAGCTCGACTCACAAAACACCAGAAGTGAAGGCCTGGCTGGAAAAGCATTCCCGGTTCAAGCTTCACTTCACACCAACCAGCGCCTCTTGGCTGAATGCCGTGGAGGGCTGGTTTGGTCAACTGGAACGCCGCGCTTTGTACCGTGGCATTTTTACCAGTGTCGGCGAACTTAAGAAGGCGATTCGTCGCTTTATCCAAACTCATAATGAGAAACTGGCAAAGCTGTTCCGCTGGCACAAGAGTGCAGAATCGATTATGACTTCAGTGACGCGAGCAAAGCTGAGTGTTATTGATAATAAATAAACGGATTACCCAGACGGGACACTAGCAGAGCTCCCCAAATGCCACAAGAAATTAACCCATAGCAACCGGTCAGGCGATGTTGCCTATCGGGTTTCCTAAGGCCAGGCAATCCGGCATCGGAGGTGATATGGCCGCCGGAGTAATCGGTTTCAATCTGGCGGCGGACGGTGGAGCGAAGGGAAGTTTTTCAGGTATAATCCCGGGCAGCGGCGGTTGGTGTTGGTTTCGCGTGTAGGAGCTTGAAATTATAGCTCCTGCCGCCGTTTTCTTTTGTCCCCCATGAGAAATCCGGGCCATTTTAAGAGCAGAAGGATGTTGTAATTACCCCAGGATATTGGCCCGTCGATAAAGTAGTGCGTAATCAGCTAGCCACAAGAAAAGAACACGGCAATCGCCTGTTCAGGCTGTTGCTGGTGCTTTTGTTGCTGCTCGCCGCGCAGCACCTTGCCATGCATGACATCGATGGTGCTGGCGGAGGCCCGGTCGGGCATCAGGAATGTCTGCTCAATCACCTGCCTTATGCTCAGTTATCCCCGCCATTACCCGGTCTTCCGTTACTGATTCCGGCGCTGTTTCTGGAAATACCGTACAGCCAACACTTCCACCGGATTTTTATCCACCCCTGGCTGGCCCGCGCACCACCCCTGTTCTGATCTGTCTCTGTTTACCCGTTTAATTGATGAGCAAGTGCGCAGTGCACGGTTACTGCGTGCCTGCTCGGGGATTCGCACGATAAATCAATTCAGGAATACGTAATGATTAGCAACTATAACCGGTTATCGCCGGCAGCCATCGTAATGCTCGGCTTATCCATGACAGCAGGGGCTGTTCCGCTTGCCTACAGTGCCGAGGCGGTTCACGACAGTCATTGGTCCGGGGACCTGCGGGTGGGCGCCAATATGGATCTGATCGCCGAAGCCCGGGATTTCGGTGCTGATATGAACCGCCAGGTGCTTGACCTGCGTGAGGTGGAGGTTTCCCTGGAATCGCAGATCAATCCTTGGCTCTATGGGATGATATTCCTGACCCGGCCGTCCGATGAGGACATAAGTGTCGAGGAGGCCGCAGTGATCGCCGACCTGGGAAGAGGGTTCAGGCTGAAAGCAGGGAAGTATCGTAACGAGTTCGGATTGCTCAACACCGTTCATGAACCGGAACGGCCACAAGTCTCACTTCCCTTGCCAGTGGAGGAGTTTCTCGGCGAAGAACAGCTTCGGGAGACGGCTGTCACCCTGGGTCGTCTCACCGATCTGGGCAACGGCTACCGTGCCGGCATCAGCGGCGCCGTGTTCAATTCCGACAACGATGCGGCGTTTGATGCCGGCCAGTCCGGTGACAAGGCCTTTGGCGGCAAACTCTATTTTGGTCGTCAGGCCAGTGACACGGCCTACCAGTTAGGTCTCAGTGCCCTGACCGGCAAGAACGATACGGTCGGTACAACCGATATACAGGCGCTGGATTTCCGCGTCCTGCTCGAACCGGAATTTGCCCGGGGCTACGATTACCCGGCACGTTTTTCCTGGATGGGCGAGGTCCTGTTCAACCAGCGGGAAATCGCCCCTGGCGTCAGCAACAACGCCAACGGCGCCTGGACACTCGTGGATTACCAATTCAAACCTGCGCATCATCTGGGCGCGGGTGCCGAATACACTCAGGGGCGACTGGATAAATCGCTGACGTCCAGGGCTTATTCGGCGCATTACAGCTGGTATTACTCGCCCCATGCACGATTGCAGGTACAGGCAGGCGCGTCGTCTTGACGTTGATGGCGGCGACAGCGGCATGGAAGTATTGCTGCAGTGGAATATCGTTCTGGGTGCCCACAGTGAACGGCCATTCCTTGCCATTCTTCCGATGGATGACAAAATGTAACCTGGAGAAAACACAAAAACCCGCCCGGATTCGAAAGGCGCCGGGCGGGTTGATATTTATCGGCCCTGACGATATGGGCAGTCGCACGGCCAACAATCCGCCCGGGCACGCCGGAATCATGGCAAAATGGCCGCTTCCCCATCTTTGACAAACCCCTGGCCTTGCTAAAGCTTGTAGTGAGCGATCAGTTGACTCCTTAATGTTTGCATGGTTTGTGCAATAACAGGCAAGCAGCCATTATGTATGGATAACACGCTAAGGAAAGGGCTATGTCGAAGTTGTCGGATGAGGATTATCGAAGTATCCCGCTCAATGCCACACTGGCGCTTGCCGCGTTGGTAGTGATTATTGCGGGAATGAAAGTGGGCGCGGACCTGTTGGTGCCGCTACTGCTGGCGGTGTTTATTGTCGTGGTGTGCACCTCACCCGTGCAGTGGCTGCATCGCTGCGGTTTGAGTCGGCGGATGTCGGCGTTGATTACGCTACTGGTGTTGGTGGGTTTTATATCGCTGATTGGCCTGTTGGTGGTCAATAGCTTCAGTACCTTTGTTGAAGCGCTGCCTGATATTGAAACCAGGCTTTACGAGCACTACTGGGACTTGCTCAATGCGCTGGCCTCTCATGGGTTGGCTATCGACCCCGACCAGCTCAGTTCGATGTTTGCCATGGAGGAGAACGGCTCCTGGGTGGCCACACTGCTGGGTGAGATTGGCTCGCTGTTTATGCAGGGCAGTATCGTCGCGCTGCTGGTGATTTTCATGCTGTTCGAGACGCTGAATTTTCGCGATAAGGTGTCCCGGGCGCTTGAAAATCCGGCACCGAGCTTGGAGCGGTTTAGTGAATTTAGCCTAACGCTAAAACGCTACTTGGCGGTTAAAACCGTGATTAGTTTGGCAACCGGTGTGTTGGTCTGGCTCTCGTGCCTGCTGGTGGGCGTTGAGTTTCCGCTGCTGTGGGGCGTATTGGCATTTGCGCTTAACTTTATTCCTAATATTGGCTCGGCGTTGGCTGCGATTCCGCCGGTACTGCTGCTGTTGGTTTCTCAGGATGGCGGTGTGCTGCAGGCGTTTCTGTTGGCATCGGCGTACTTGGTCATCAACTTTATTTTGGGCAATTTGATTGAGCCTAGAGTGATGGGGCAGGCGCTGGGGTTATCCACCTTTGTGGCGTTTCTTTCACTGGTGGTGTGGGGGTGGATCTTTGGCGCGGCGGGCATGCTGCTGTCGGTGGTGCTAACGATGACGCTAAAGATTGCTCTGGATAGCCACCCTCAAACGCGCTGGATAGCCCATCTATTAGGGCCGGGTAAGCAGCGTAATGTACAGATGAGACGCCCTGGAGACGCGCGTCGGCCGCCTTGGAAGCGGGGTGAGTGGGCGAAGCGAGAAGAAAGCGACGCTTAGGCAGGCAATGCCAATAAGAACAGAGATACCGCTGGCAGTGCCAGCGGTAACGTTACCAGCTTAGGCGTTTTGGTCGATAAACTGGGTCAACTGCGACTTAGATTGCGCACCAACCAGTGAAGCGACTTTAGTGCCGGATTTAAACAGCATGACGGTGGGTACACCGCGGACGCCTTGTTCTGCGGCAATTTCAGGTGCATCGTCAACATTCACACTGACGACTTTCAGGTTATCGCCACGCTCAGCGGCCACTTCATCAACAACAGGTGCCATGACTTTACACGGGCCGCACCAGGGGGCCCAGAACTTCAGCAGGACAGGCTGTTCGGCGTTGAGGACTTCTTGCTCAAAATTGGCGTTGGTGACATCAACATTGTTAGCCATTTGCTTCTCCCGTTTGCGTTGCTCTTGCTGTTTCGTTGCCTCAAGTGGAGCAACGGTCATTACGCGAAATATTAGCGCATTTTCACCGCGCCAAGTTTGCCAGATGTTAGCGTGCGCGAAGGGTGCTGGCAAATTCTTGATGCGATTTGTCGTTAAATAGAAAAAATTAATAGATGTTCATAGTCTCTATTTTTTTATATTATAAGTGAATTACGAGGCGTTTTTTTATTCAAAAATGTGCTCATTGAGCCATGAAATTGAGCCACGAAACCGCGCGCTTGGCTAAGCACACAGTGGCAGCGTGAGGATGCGCTTTTACGTGCTTCCTGCATAGATTATAGGGTGAGGATATGAAGCTACAGCAACTTCGCTATATCTGGGAAGTCAATCGACACAACCTGAACGTCTCGGCAACGGCGCAGAGTTTGTTTACCTCTCAACCGGGTATCTCAAAGCAGATTCGTTTGCTGGAGGATGAGCTAGGCGTTGAAATCTTTGCTCGCAGTGGCAAACATTTAACCCGCGTCACTCCTGCTGGGCAGTCGATTATCGAGCTAGCAGGCCAGGTACTTAAGCTGACCGAAAATATCAAGCAGGTGGCGCAAGAGCATAGCGACGAGCGCCGCGGGAGCCTGGCGATTGCCACGACCCATACTCAGGCTCGCTATGCGCTGCCGCCGATTATCAGTGAATTTACTCTGAAATACCCCGAAGTGGCGCTGCATATGCAGCAAGGCACGCCTAAGCAGATTGCCCAGATGGTGAGCGAAGGGCTGGCAGATTTTGCTATTGCGACGGAGTCATTAGAGCTATTTACCGATTTAGTGCTGTTGCCGTGCTACCGCTGGAACCGTTGCGTACTGGTGCCCAAAGAGCACCCACTGGCAACGCTGGATGGCCCGCTAACGCTTGAGGCCCTGGCCGAGCATCCGCTGGTGACTTATGTGTTCGGGTTTACCGGGCGTTCACAGTTAGACGATGCATTCAAAGCGAAGGGCTTAACACCCAATGTGGTACTAACCGCTGCCGATGCCGATGTGATCAAGACTTACGTTCGCCTAGGTATGGGCGTTGGCATTGTCGCTCACATGGCCGTAGATCCGGTGCTAGATAGTGACCTAGTGGCTCTGGATGCCAGCCATTTATTTGCCAGCTCCACCACTAAAATCGGCATTCGGCGTGGCACCTTTATGCGCGGCTACATGTACGACTTCCTGGCTCGCTTTGCGCCTCACTTAACCCGTGACCGGGTGGACGAAGCACTCATGGCCGGGCCGCGCTTTGAACAAGCGCTGTTTGAGGGTGTAGAACTGCCTGAGTATTAAGTGCTATTTCATTTTAAGCCCAGGCGGGAAGCCTGGGCGTCGTGCTGGGTATTGGTAGCTTTATTGGTAGCTTAGTGCTGAAGGTGTAGCCCGCATTCGCGTTTCTCTTCTACCTTGGTGGGGTCAAAGTAGTCGAAGTTGTTGGGTAGGTCGTGGGCCTCTAAGTAGTAGTACATATCTTTAGCGGTCCACTGCAGCAGTGGGGCGACTTTTAGTAAGCCGTCGCTATTGCGGCTAACCACCTGCATTTTAGCCCGTTCGGGCGTGTCTTCGGCACGTAGCGCGGTAAACCACACATCGGGTTGCATCTCGCGTAGTGCGCGCTCAAATGGTTCAAGCTTCACTTCTTGAGTAAAGGCATCATGGCGCGGGTCATCAATGCCGGGCATGGGACCTTCCAGCGCTTCGCGGTGGGCGCGAGTGCGCTTTGGTAAAAAGCTGACAATGTTTAAGTTGAGGCGCTGGATCAGCGCATCGGCGAACTGGTAAGTCGCCTCGGTGTTGTAACCGCTATCCATCCAGACAATGGGGATATCAGGGCGTACTTGCGTCACCATATGCAGAATGACCGCTTCGAAGGGGCGGAAGTTGGTGGTGCAGATAGGGCGTTCGCCCTGGCTGAACGCCCACTCAATCAGTTCTTGAGGGTTGTTGGCAAAGTCGCGATTAATCTGTTCAAGCGTTGAGGACATGCGGCCTCCTAAGTGAAAAAGTGTGCAATGCCCCTAGGCTACCAAAGGCGGGGGGCTTCTCCCCAATACCGTTTGGTTAGGCTTTTATATTTCTTTTTGATGTAAGAACGTTGATCGCTTATTCCAAAGCGTCTATTAAGTGGCGGATCTTATCCAGCGTTTCGGTGTACTCTTCATCTGCTTTTGAATCCGCCACCAGCCCGCCGCCACCCCACACGTGGAGAGCGCCATCGTCAGCCACCATTGTGCGTATGGCAATGGAGGTGTCCATGCTGCCGCGAACATCGATATAACCTAGGCTGCCGCAGTAAACGCTGCGCTGGCAGGGTTCCAGCTCATCAATAATCTGCATCGCCCGTATTTTTGGCGCGCCGGTAATCGAGCCGCCAGGAAACGCGGCGGTGAGCAGCGAAAGCGGTGAGTGCTGGGCAGCAAGTTGGCCCTGTACCACGCTGACTAAGTGGTGCACGTTGGGATAGCTCTCAAGCTGGCACAGCTGCGGCACGCGAATAGAGCCAGGTGTGCATACGCGCCCTAGGTCATTACGCAGCAAGTCCACAATCATCACGTTCTCCGCGCGATCTTTAGTACTGCTGAGCAGCTCGTCCGACAGGGCACGATCCTCTTCTGGGGTTCTTCCTCGTGGGCGGGTGCCTTTTATCGGGCGGGTTTCCACCAAGCCGTCACGGCACTGGATAAAGCGCTCAGGAGAGAGTGATAAAACAGCTTGGCTACCCCATGCCATAAAGCCTGAAAAGGGCGTAGGCGTTGCTTCACGCAGTTTAAGGTATGCCTGCCACTCGTCTCCTTGATAGCGGGCCGAAAAGCGCTGGGCCAAATTGATTTGGTAGCAGTCCCCCGCAAGGATATAGCGCTGTACCGCCGCAAAACGCTCGGTATATTCTGCCTGGCTAAGTTCGGCTATAAACGGCTGTGTGAGCCGAAAGGCGTGGCTAGGTGTTGCTGGTTCGTTTAACCACTCCATTACCTGCTTGCGCCGCTGTTCGCTGCCTACCAGCCACGCTTGTTCGATGACGTGGTCAAATGTGATACACCAATCAAACAGCCCTAAACGCGCTAAAGGTAACTGGGTGACGGGCGGGTGCTGGCTGGGTATGTCTGCATGGTTGCGGCCAAGGTCATAGCTCCAGTAACCCATCAGGCCACCTAAAAAGGGGAGCTCGCTCTTGAGGTTGGCTGTGGGTAGCTGCTCTAAAAGCCACTGCTGCTGTGCATGGCTGTTGCCCATCAACGATGGGGGGAGTGTCAGCGTGTCAGACTCAAACGCTGTGTGGCCATCTGGCGATATTTTTAGCGTAGCGAGGGGGTCACTGCTAAGGATGTCGTAACGCCCGGTTGTGGCCTTCGGACGGCCGCTATCGAGCAACACCGCACCGGGGCGTTGCCTGAGTTTGGCAAACAGTGCCAAAGGGTCGGAAGAGTAGGGCAGGGCTGTAATCGTCAACGCCGTTGTCATGAAGCAAACGCCAGGCCAGTGAGGGCGCCATATTTTATAGGTCGTACCACCATCGCACCAGCAGAAGCCATCGACGACTTTCTCACGCTTGAGGTGCGAGCTATTCTAATTTATTTGATTGTTGACAGTTGCTTCCCGGGTCCATACCCGCTTGCAACGAAAGACGTATAAAAACGCCTATTTTGCATGGTTGACGAGGGAAATAGAGAGGGATAAAGTTCCTCTATTCCTTGATTGTCGACAATAAGCCATGACGTTACTTGCTACAACCTCCTCGCCTTCCGATGAAGCCTCGTCCGAGCCGGTCTCACCTGAGGTGCGTACGCTCGCAGAGCGCGTGTTTCATCAGCTGCAAAGCGCCATTGTGCGCGGCGAGCTAGCGCCAGGCAGTAAAATTACCGAGCCAGGGCTATCCAAAACCTACGGTATCTCCCGTGGGCCGCTGCGTGAAGCCATGCGACGCCTGGAAGCTCACCGCTTGATTGAACGCGTGCCCCACGTAGGCGCGCGGGTGGTCAAACTCTCCATGAAAGAGCTGCTGGAGCTCTTCGACGTACGCGAAGCCTTAGAGAGCATGGCTGCCCGCTTGGCCGCCGAGCATATGTCGCCTGAGGAGATTCAGGGCTTACGCGATGTACTGGCGGTGCATGAAAGCCAGGGCGACTTAAAGCGCGGTGAAGCCTATTACCAGCGTGAAGGCGACCTGGATTTCCATTATTGCATTGTTCAAGGCAGCCACAACAAGATGCTGATGAACCTGCTTTGCGATGACCTTTACTACCTAGTGCGCCTCTATCGTACCCAGTTTAGTGCCAGCGGTACGCGCCCCCAGCGGGCATTTGTAGAGCACCACCGTATTGTGGACGCTATTGAAGCCGGTGACGCTGAACTTGCCGAGCTATTGATGCGCCGCCATGTCAGCGCTTCTCGTGCCAATGTCGCTGACCGCTATGCCGCCATTCTCGAACAACAATCAACAACATCTGCCGACTAAAGGAGCTAACGCCCATGTCTACCACACCATCATCCAAGCTTACCCCTGGGGCACGGTTTCGTGCCGCGCTTGAAGCCAATCGCCCGCTGCCGATTTTAGGCACCATCAACGCCTATACGGCCATGATGGCTGAGCGTGTAGGCCATCAAGCCATTTATCTTTCGGGTGGTGGTGTGGCGAATGCATCGTTTGGCCTGCCGGATCTAGGTATGACCACCATGAACGACGTAGTGGAAGATGCACACCGCATCTGTGGCGCCACTGAGTTGCCGCTGCTGGTGGATATCGATACAGGGTGGGGCGGTGCGTTTAATATTGCCCGCACTGTGAAAGAGATGCAGCGGGCAGGCGTGGCGGCTGTTCACTTGGAAGACCAAGTAGCGCAAAAGCGCTGCGGCCACCGGCCGAACAAAGCCATTGTCTCGCAGCAGGAAATGGTAGACCGCATCAAAGCCGCCGCCGATGCCAAGCTGGACCCCGATTTCTACCTCATCGCACGCACCGATGCGTTCCAAAAAGAGGGGCTGGACGCTGCCATCGAGCGGGCGAACGCCTGCGTGGAAGCAGGTGCCGACGCTATCTTTGCCGAAGCGGTACATACGCTGGATGACTATAAGGCATTCTGCCAGCGAGTAAATGCTCCCATTTTGGCCAACATTACCGAGTTCGGCGCGACGCCGCTGTTTAGCCAGCAGGAGCTGGGTGAAGTGGGTTGCCGCATGGTGCTCTACCCGCTCTCGGCGTTCCGGGCCATGAATGCCGCCGCGTTGAAGGTGTACCAGAGCATTCTAGATAACGGTCATCAACGTGAGGTGGTCGACACCATGCAGACCCGCGATGAGCTGTACGACTTTTTGAATTACCACGACTTTGAGCAAAAGCTTGACGCGCTGTTTGCCGAGCAAAAAGACGTTTAACGAAAGCGAGCTCTTTAGCTAACAGCGCTAATTTACTAACAACACTTATAAAACTAATAAGTACGTCAGGAGAGATAACATGGCTGATAAACCGCTAGCAGGCGCAGGACTTCGGGGGCAGAGCGCAGGTGCGACGGCCCTATGTACCGTGGGTAAAACCGGTTCCGGCCTCACCTATCGCGGCTTTGATATTAAGGAGCTGGCTGAAAAAGCCAAATTTGAAGAAGTCGCCTACCTGCTGTTGAAAGGCAAACTGCCCAACCAGGCGGAGCTTGACCACTACATTGCCAAGCTAAAAGGCCTGCGTGGCCTGCCTGATGCGCTGAAAACCGTGCTGGAGCAGATTCCTAAAGACGCTCACCCGATGGACGTGATGCGTACGGGGGCCTCCATGCTGGGTAACCTGGAAACCGAGGAGAGTTTTGACGAGCAGCAGGATGTGGCGGATCGCCTGCTAGCGGTGCTGCCCTCGATTATTTGCTACTGGTATCGCTTCAGCCATGACGGCGTGCGTATTGATACCGAAACTGATGATGCCTCGGTAGGTGGCCACTTCCTACATATGCTACGCGGCGAGCCCGCCTCCGAACTGCATGCCCGGGTGATGAACGTCTCGCTGATTCTCTATGCCGAGCACGAGTTCAATGCTTCAACTTTCACCGCTCGGGTATGCGCTTCTACGCTTTCCGATATGCACTCTTGTATCACCGGCGCGATTGGCTCACTGCGCGGCCCGCTGCACGGTGGCGCCAACGAAGCGGCCATGGCGATGATCGAGAACTGGGCATCGCCAGAGGAAGCAGAGCGGGAAATGCTCGGTATGCTGGAGCGTAAAGAGAAGATCATGGGCTTTGGTCACGCCATCTATCGTGAGTCGGACCCGCGCAACGCTATTATCAAAGAGTGGTCCAAAAAGTTAGCTGAAGATGTAGGCGACACGGTGCTCTATCCGGTGTCGGTACGCTGTGAAGAGGTAATGTGGCGGGAGAAGAAGCTGTTCTGTAATGCGGACTTCTTCCATGCCAGCGCTTACCACTTCATGGATATCCCGACCAAGCTGTTTACACCGATTTTCGTGATGTCCCGGGTGACTGGCTGGGCAGCGCATGTGTTCGAGCAGCGTGCCAATAATCGAATTATTCGCCCCAGTGCTGATTACATCGGCCCTGAGAAGAACGAATGGGTACCCATCGAAGCGCGCGACTGATCGGTTGCGAGGTGACTAAGTGAGAGGCGTTATGAACACGAATTATCGCAAGCCGCTACCGGGCGTTCTGGTAGAGGGCGAGCCGGTAGAGTTCTTCGATGCACGCCAAGCGGTCGAGGATATCCAGCACGGCGCCTATGCCAAACTGCCCTACACCTCGCGCGTATTGGCCGAACAGCTGGTACGTCGCTGTGACCCTGAGCTGCTCACCGATGCTCTAAAACAGCTCATTGAGCGCAAGCAGGATTTAGATTTTCCCTGGTACCCGGCACGGGTGGTATGTCACGACATTCTTGGCCAAACCGCGCTGGTAGATTTAGCTGGCCTGCGTGATGCCATTGCCGATAAAGGCGGTGACCCGGCCAAGGTCAACCCGGTCGTGCCCACTCAGCTGATCGTCGACCACTCGTTGGCCGTCGAACATGCGGGCTTTGAGAAGGACGCTTTCGAGAAAAACCGCCAAGTGGAAGATCGTCGTAACGACGACCGCTTCCACTTTATTAACTGGACCAAGCTGGCGTTTGAAAACGTCGACGTGATTCCTCCCGGCAACGGCATCATGCACCAGATCAACCTGGAGAAGATGTCCCCAGTGGTGCAGTGCCGCCCTGATGAGCAGGGCGTGCGTATTGCCTATCCAGATACATGTGTGGGTACCGACAGCCATACGCCCATGGTAGATGCGCTCGGGGTAATCTCTGTGGGGGTGGGTGGTTTAGAGGCAGAGAGCGTCATGCTTGGTCGCGCCTCCATGATGCGCCTGCCGGATATTGTCGGGGTCGAGCTTACCGGCAAACTACAGCCGGGGATTACCGGCACGGATATGGTGCTGGCGATTACCGAGTTTCTGCGTAAAGAGCGCGTAGTGGGCGCTTACTTAGAGTTCTACGGCGAAGGCGCTGACGCGCTGACCGTGGGCGACCGCGCCACGATTTCCAATATGACGCCGGAGTATGGTGCTACGGCGGCGATGTTCTACATCGATAACCAAACCATTGAGTATCTCAAGCTCACTGGGCGTGAAGATGAGCAAGTCGCGCTGGTGGAAGCGTATGCCAAGCATACTGGGCTATGGGCAGATGATCTCAAGAGTGCCTATTACGAACGGGTATTGACGTTTGATCTCTCAAGCGTGGAGCGCACGTTGGCTGGCCCTTCTAACCCCCATGCCCACCTGCCTACTTCCGAGCTGGCAAAGCGGGGTATCGCCATCGACTTGGATAAAGCCCGGGCCGATGAGCAGGCAGGCAGAATGCCGGATGGTGCGGTGATTATTGCCGCCATCACCAGCTGCACCAACACGTCTAACCCGCGCAATATGGTGGCGGCTGGGTTGATTGCTCGCAACGCCAACCGGTTAGGGCTGACCCGCAAACCGTGGGTGAAGTCGTCGCTGGCCCCTGGCTCCAAAACCGTCAAGATGTACTTAGAAGAAGCGCACTTGATGGATGAGTTGGAAAACCTCGGCTTTGGTGTGGTGGCCTACGCCTGTACCACCTGTAACGGGATGTCTGGTGCGCTGGAGCCGCACATCCAGCAGGAAATCATCGACCGCGACCTGTACGCCACGGCAGTGCTCTCCGGCAACCGAAACTTTGACGGGCGTATCCACCCCTACGCCAAGCAGGCGTTTTTGGCCTCACCGCCGTTGGTGGTGGCGTATGCCATCGCAGGCACCATTCGCTTTGATATCGAAAAAGACGTGCTGGGGTATGACACGCAGGGTAATCCGATCACCCTCAAGGACATCTGGCCCGACGATAGCGAAATCGATGCCATCGTGAAGTCGTCGGTGAAGCCCGAGCAGTTCCGCCAAACCTATATCCCGATGTTTGATCTGGATAAGAGTGCGCGCACGCAGGTAAGCCCGCTCTACGAATGGCGGCCCCAGAGCACCTATATTCGCCGCCCGCCCTACTGGGAAGGCAACATGGCGAAAGAGCGTGGGCTGAAGGGCATGCGCCCGCTGGCGATTCTGCCGGACAACATCACCACCGACCACCTCTCGCCCTCCAATGCCATCATGCTCGATAGCGCAGCGGGGGAGTACTTGCACAAAATGGGCCTGCCGGAGGAGGACTTTAACTCCTACGCCACCCACCGCGGTGATCACCTGACCGCCCAGCGGGCAACGTTGGCGAACCCGAAACTGTTCAACGAAATGGTCCACGACGAGCAGGGCAAGGTGCTGCAGGGGTCGCTGGCGCGGATCGAGCCGGAGGGTAAAGTGACCCGCATGTGGGAAGCCATCGAGACCTATATGGCCCGCAAGCAGCCGCTGATTATTATTGCCGGAGCGGATTACGGCCAAGGCTCATCCCGTGACTGGGCGGCCAAAGGCGTTGCCCTTGCGGGGGTAGAGGCCATCGTCGCCGAGGGCTTTGAGCGTATTCACCGCACGAACCTGATCGGTATGGGTGTTATGCCGCTGCAGTTCGAGGAAGGGACCACGCGGAAAACCCTAGAGTTGGACGGCACGGAAGTCTTCGATGTGGAAGGCACGCCCGAACCGCGCGCCATGCTCACCCTAGTCATTCACCGCACCAGTGGTAGCACCGAGCGCGTGCCAGTGGTTTGCCGATTGGATACGGCCGAAGAAGTGACCATCTATTCTGCCGGTGGCGTGCTGCAGCGTTTTGCTCAGGACTTTTTGGAATCCTCCGTTGCCTAGTCGTCTCAGCGCGATGGTAAGGGGGTAATGAATAGCGAATAGCCTGGCCGTAGCCAGGCTATTGTTTAAGAGGTGCGTCATGGCTCATCAAGCACAAATGCGTATTCCCGCCACCTATATGCGGGGCGGCACCAGTAAAGGGGTGTTTTTCACTTTGAGTGACCTGCCCACCGCCGCTCAGGTGCCGGGTGAAGCGCGGGATAAGCTGCTGCTGCGGGTGATAGGCAGCCCCGACCCTTATGAAAAACAAATTGATGGCATGGGGGGCGCCACGTCCAGCACCAGCAAAACGGTGATTCTCTCGAAGAGTGACTCGCCCGATCACGATGTGGATTACCTATTCGGCCAAGTCTCGATCGATAAACCCTTTGTGGATTGGAGCGGCAACTGTGGCAACCTATCCGCGGCGGTAGGGCCTTACGCTATCGCCAATGGCTTGGTCGATCCCGCTAAGGTGCCTCGAAACGGCATCGCGGAAGTGCGTATTTGGCAGGCCAATATTCAGAAAACCATCGTTGCCCAAGTACCCATGGCGGAGGGTGAAGTGCAAGAGACCGGTGATTTCGAGCTGGATGGCGTGACCTTTCCGGCGGCAGAAATCCCCGTCGCGTTTATAGACCCTGCCGATGGTGAGGGCGCGATTTTTCCCACCGGTAACGTGGTCGATGACCTAGAGGTGCCGGGTGTTGGTGTGCTGAAAGCAACGTTGATTAATGCCGGTATTCCAACGGTGTTCGTCAATGCTGAGGCGCTGGGCTACACCGGGTGTGAGCTGCAAGAGGCGATTAACGGGGATGCCAAGGCGCTGGAGATGTTTGAAACGATTCGCGCCCACGGGGCCGTCCGCATGGGGCTGATTAGCCATGTGGAGGAGGCTGCCAGCCGTCAGCATACTCCCAAAGTGGCCTTTGTGGCCCCCGCAGCTAGCTATATGGCATCGAGTGGGAAAGCCGTCAATGCTGAAGATATTGACCTAGTGGTGCGGGCGCTCTCGATGGGCAAGCTACACCACGCCATGATGGGCACGGCGGCGGTCGCTATTGGCGCGGCAGCGGCGATTCAGGGTACGTTGGTGAATTTAGCGGCCGGTGGCATTGAGCGTGAAGCGGTGACGTTTGGCCATCCTTCAGGGTCACTTCGGGTTGGGGCGAAAGCCAGCCTGGTAGACGGGCGCTGGCAGATTGATCAGGCGGTAATGAGCCGCAGTGCACGAGTGTTAATGGAAGGGCGAGTGCGAGTGCCCGGCGATACAATTTAAGCGGCTTGTCAGCACCGCCACCGCCGATGTGTAACCGTGCGGTGGCATGTGGTGGGTTGCTTTTTAAATTTACTCTTCAAATTTGATTTGATCACGCATACGGTCAACGGTGGCTGGCCCAATGCCGTTCACGCGGGTCAGGTCATCGGCATTTTCAAAGGCACCGTTGGCTTCGCGCTCTTCAATAATCGCTGTCGCGCGGCTTGGGCCAATACCGGGCAGCTCAGCAAGCAGTTCCTCATCGGCACTGTTGACGTTAATCGGCGCAATGGCTTGAGCCATCGCTGTTCCTGATAGGCCAAGGCTGAGGCTAATAAGTAGTGCGGCTGCGATACGCTTAAACGTTGTCTGCATCGTTAACATCCTTCTGTTTTTTCCATTGAGCCAGTCGCGTACTCAGCACGAAAGGCCATGAGCGCAGCGATAGGAGTGAAGCTTTATTCGCCGCCTTAGTTGAAATTAGCATTTAGAACAGTGAATGCTGTAAGTCATCGACGATGGTTTTTGTAAGCCTTTTGCTACAGGGAAATGGCTAATCGCTTACACAGCAAGCTCTGTGGGGCTGGTACACTAATCAATACCCATCGCGTCAATGGCGCAATTTCCCTTTAAGCGTTCACGAACACGGAGTAAGCGCGTGTCCACCGATTCCCCACTGATTATTGCCCTGGATTACCCTTCGCTTGATGCAGCTCTGTGCATGGCAGACCAGCTTGACCCTACTCGGTGCCGTCTCAAAGTCGGTAAAGAGCTGTTTACGCGAAGTGGCCCTGCCGTACTGGAAGCGCTCCATGGACGTGGTTTCGATGTGTTCCTGGATCTTAAATTTCACGATATTCCTAATACCGTGGCCAGTGCTGTTCAGGCGGCGGCAGAGCAGGGTGTTTGGATGGTAAACGTTCACGCCTCTGGCGGGCGCAAAATGATGGAGGCAGCGGCAAAGCGCTTATCCGACCATCAGCTTACTACGCACTTAATTGCGGTCACGGTGCTGACTAGCATGCAGGCGGAAGACTTGGCGGATGTGGGCATTACTGCAAGCCCTGCTGAGCACGTCATGCGCTTGGCAGCCCTGGCCCAGCAAAGCGGATTAGACGGCGTGGTGTGCTCGGCGCAGGAGGCGGCGCAGATCGAGGCGCAGTGCGGCAGCGCATTCTTAAAAGTAACGCCCGGTATTCGTCCTAGCTTTGCGGCGGCGAACGATCAACAGCGCATCATGACGCCTGCTGACGCAATGCAGGCGGGTAGCACGCATTTAGTGGTAGGTCGTCCGGTCACGCAAGCAGAAGACCCTATGGCAGCATTAGCGGCTATTGAGGCCGAGCTGGCAGGTAGGCAATAGCTATTCGCCCTCGACGCCGGTGATCGGTTTAATAGTGCCCCAGCGGCGGCAGCTGGGGCACTGCCAAGCCAGACTGTCGCTACTAAACCCACAGCGGCGGCAGCGATGGCGGGGGCGTCCCTTCAGCAGGGCATCGGTATGGTGTTTTAGTAAGAGGAGTCGGGTATCCGGTGTGGCTTTACCAGCGAGCCGTTCACTTTCCAGGTAGAGATCAACTAGGTAATCAAGCCCTCCTAGGCTGGGCGCTTCACTCAGCCACTCGCCGGTTCGCTCGATAGCGCTGTCTACTCCATCTCTTTGATGAACGAGTTCCCCTAGCGTCACAATGACGCTGGTATACGGCGCTTGGCCTAGTAGTTTATACAGGTGGCTTTCCAGACCGGGTAAGTTGTTATTGCGGGTATAAGCGCGCTGGAGCGCTGGTAGCATGGTCGGTACGTGAGCGATATCCTGCTGGGGTATATGATTAAGCCGCTCGATAGCTTTTGCATAGTGACCATTATCCATCTCTAATTCAGCCAGCATTAAGGTGGCGCGAATACAGCGCTCATCCAACTGGAGCGCTTTTTTGAGGTGCTTACGCGCCATTGCGCGGCTAGATTGATCAATTTCCTGTTGGGCAAGTTCACAGAGCCAGTGTGATGCAGGGCGGCGCATGGCGGGTTGCTGCTTAATCAGCGGTTGAACAACGTCTAGCGCGTCTTGCCACTCTTTTTCTCGCTCAAGTAAATCAATCAGCAGCCGCTTCGCTTCTAGACGGAGTGCTTCGTTCACCGAGTGTTCTAGCAGGCTGCGCAGTAGCCGCTGGGCTCGGTCGTGCACACCCAAGGCGATAAAGTCGCGGGCGAGCTCAAGCTGAATGATTTCATTAGTCGTGGTAGAGAGTGCTGGGCGGGCTAGCAGGTTTTGATGAATGCTAACGGCTTTATCTGCTTCACCGCGGGCACGGAAAAGCTTGCCAAGGGCAATATGAGTATCAATGGTGTCGCTATTAACATCCAATGCATGGATAAAGGTGTTAATCGCTTCGTCGGGCTGCTCGTTCAGCAGATAGTTCAGCCCGACGAAGTATTCCCGTGATAAGCCGGGAGTACGCGAGGCGGGGGAGTGCTGCTGGCGGCGGTAGGCGTAACGGATGCCTAGGCCAAAGCCGATGGCAATGGCTGCCAAGAGTACGCCTAGCAGCACAGCATCATGCATTTACGCCAGTTCCTTCAACCCCTGAGTGCGTAACCGGTCTAGCTCTTTGCGCTGCTGTTTATTGTGACGCTCACTGCGGGTAAGCCGTGCTTTCAGGCGAACATAAACACCCAGCATGGCCAGCATGCCGACAATGACGCCCACCGCTAGGGTGGCTAGTAGCCATACGGAGAGTGATACGGCAGGCAGTTCAGCCCAAATTAGGTTTAAGGCAATGGCTTGCTGGTTATTCACAGCAAACAGAATGCCCACCAGCATCACTACCAATAAAATGACGGCCAGAATCAGCCCTTTGATCCAACGCATGAGAGTTTCCTAATCAGTGACGTTCACGATGATGCTATTGTGTCTGAGTCTGGGCGCGACGTCATCCCGCAGAAGGTCGGATGGCGCTATTAACTCGCTTTAGTAACCTAAAGCGCGGCTCGCATCGACTTGTTCGCGCAGCTCCTTGCCCGGTTTAAAGTGCGGTACGTATTTGCCGTCTAAATCTACCGGGTCGCCGGTTTTAGGATTACGCCCCGTGCGCGGCTTGCGATAATGAAGCGAAAAGCTGCCAAAACCACGGATCTCTACTCGTCCTCCAGTGGCGAGAGCATCGGTCATATCATCTAGGATAATACGCACCGCTGTTTCGACATCCTTGGCGGATAGCTCCGGTTGACGCATCGCAATTTGTTCGATTAGTTCAGACTTGGTCATCGGTTGGCTCCCTGCGTTTAAAGGCCGTAATGCACATGCGACCTCGATAACTTTGAAATCAGCATACTGCGCATAACCGCATAAAACAATTCAGATAAAACAAGGTACTAAGCAAGTTAGTACGAAGCTGATTAACAGCATAGGCGAAGCTTGGCCCTGGCGCGACCCCACAGCTTCGGTATACTGGCTTTTCATTTTCATCTACTCGGAGAGGCTGACGTTGAGCGACGATACTTCCCCCGCCGCTGTGCTTCGTAAGCGGCTTTACTGGCACTCCCGGCGCGGTATGTGGGAGCTGGATCTGCTGTTAATTCCCTTTTTAGAAAAACGCTTCGACACGCTGAGCGAAGAGGAGCAGTTGACGTATCAGCGTTTGATTGAAGAAGAGGATCAAGATTTGTTCGTTTGGCTGATGCATCGTGAGTGGCCTGAAGACCCTGACTTGCGCCATCTTGTGCAAATGATCGTTGAGCATGCTGAAACCACCGATAACACTGCTTATCGCACGCTCTAAGCTGGCAGGCGGGCTTTGCGGGGCGTTGGTGCTGGGGCTGGCGATATTAGCAGGTTGGGCGATAGGCCATTGGTTAGGGGGATTAACGCTAAGCATTGGGATGGCGCTGGTGTATTGCTCCTATAGTGCGCAGCCATGTGGGGCGCTGCAGCTCACCAAGAACGGCAGCCAGATAGAGGGATGCTGGTTGCTAGCCACTGGAGAGGCGGGGCCGACATTAGGAGTTAGCTGTGACTATCTAGGGCCTTGGCTAGTAGGGCTTCGTATGGGATCACAGCGTCTCTGGTTATGGCCAGACAGTCTCCCAGGTGACAGTCAGCGCGCCCTGCGCCGATGTTTCCATCGGCCTGGTCGATAGTTTGGCAGGACGTTAGTGCGGAAGCCCTGCTAAACGCAAACTATCTAGTGTCAGTTGAGAAGGGGCGGAGGTGGCCTGATGTTCTGGCCAGTCAATAGAGTAATGCAAGCCCCGAGACTCGTGGCGTTGAGAGGCGGCCAGCACAGTGAGTTGAGCAAGCATAATGGCTTGCCTTAGTCGCATACTTTCTGGGTGCGACATCGCTTTATCTAGCTTTTCCAATTCTTTTTTGATTTCTGCCAGTGCTTCACTGGCGGTAGCAAGGCCTTGGTCGCTTCTTACTATCGATACGTATTGACTCATGACGCTGCGCATCTTAAAGCGGAGCTTTCTAAGTGCCTCTAGTTCCACGTTAATGTTGGGCTGGATGATAGGTGCTTGATGATCATCCCCTGTATTCAGCGGCTCATTGGGTGGCGAGGGCAAGGAGAGCAGATGCCGGGCGCAGCTACGCGCATAAACCAAACACTCAAGCAGCGAATTGCTAGCCATACGGTTTGCGCCGTGGAGGCCGGTGTAGGCCGTTTCGCCAATGGCATAAAGGTTGGCAACGTCGGTAGCGCCAGCGTGGTCGGTAGCGACGCCGCCACAGCTATAATGGGCGGCGGGCACAACGGGGATCGGTTGGCGCGTAATATCCATTCCCCGCGAGGCGCAATGAGCCAAAATTGTAGGGAAGTGATGGCGTATAGAGGCTTCTCCTAAGTGGCGTATATCTAGCCAGACGTGCCCCAGCGTGCCTTGCTGAATCTGTGCATCAATGGCTCTGGCCACCACATCTCTAGGCGCTAGCTCGGCACGTGGATCGAGGTCGGGCATAAAACGATGGCCAGCTTCGTTAAGCAGGTGGCCGCCTTCACCGCGCACCGCCTCGCTAATCAGAAAGGCTGGGCCATCCGGGTCGAATAGGCAGGTAGGGTGAAACTGCTGAAACTCAAGATTGGCAAGCGTTGCTCCCAGCTCAGCCGCCATCATCATACCTTCGCCACTGCTGGGTGCTGGGGTGGTGGTGTGCCGGTATAACCCGCTTGCGCCGCCGGTAGCGAGAACGGTGTGATGGGCATAAAACGCTTGTCGGCGCTGCTCGCTATCGACACCTTGGGCGCCAATGCAGTGGCCCTCAGCGTTGCTCAGCAGGGTGAGAATGGTCAGGTCGCTGCGCTGAGTAATGCCAGGGTGGGCGGAGACTTTATTGACCAAGGTTTCAACTACCGCACGACCGGTGGCGTCATCGGCATGAATAATGCGTCGCGCGTTGTGCCCACCTTCTCGGGTCAGGTGGTAGGGGTAGCGGGCACTTGGGTCCGGGTCGGGCGTAAACGGCACACCGTTGTCAATGAGCCATTGAATCGCCTCAGGACCATGGGTGACGGTAAAACGAACGGCGTCTTCATCGCATAGTCCATCGCCAGCGATGAGGGTATCGCGTACATGGTCGTCGAGATTGTCATCCGGAGAGAGCACTGCCGCAATGCCGCCCTGTGCCCAGCGGCTGGCTCCTTGATCATCCATTGCCGGACGTACCAGCGTGACTGACAAGTGGTCAGCAACTTCTAGCGCTAGGGTGAGGCCGGCGACGCCGCCGCCGATAATAAGTAGGTCGGTTGTTGGCGTGCTCATAGGGGCCCGCTCCTTCTTTTTGCTATCAAAAGCTGCGCGCGCAACACGCTTTCACAGGGAGGATGGCATCATAGCGTGACCACTGGCGCTTAGCGATGGTGTGGGCAAAAAAGCGAAAGGTAACTGATCGGGTGGGCGTTAAACACAAAAAAGCCGCGTAGATCAGAAGATCTCGCAGCGTCATGTTCTTACTAACAATTCATGGTGCCCGGAGCCGGACTTGAACCGGCACGGAGTTGCCTCCGAGAGATTTTAAGTCTCTTGCGTCTACCAATTTCGCCATCCGGGCAGTGTATCGGCGCTTTAGCAGCAATCGCTACACTGACAATGGAGGCTGGAGTCGGAATCGAACCGGCGTACACGGAGTTGCAGTCCGCTGCATAACCACTCTGCCATCCAGCCTAACAAGTCATTGGTGTTAACCAAATGGAGCGGGAAAAGAGATTCGAACTCTCGACCCTCGCCTTGGCAAGGCGATGCTCTACCACTGAGCTATTCCCGCTCGACTCGAGGGCGAATTATACGCATCGCTGCGCGCTTGTCAAACAATCAATTTATCAACGGGTTCAAAGAGCTACTGTGCTGCTGACATTTATGCTGCCTACATTGAGCGACTAAGGTGCGGCCAAGCAGCTTTTAGATACTGAGCCATTGACCAAAGCGTGAGAGCAGCGGCAGCGTACAGAACAACCACGCCCAGTAGCGCGATTTCGTGCCCTGGCGGGAAGGCCAGCAGCACCAGAATGGCGACCATCTGCAGCGTGGTTTTTAGTTTGCCAACCCAAGAGACTGCCACCATGCCGCGTTTACCCATTTCGGCCATCCACTCCCGCAGGGCTGAAATAACGATCTCACGACCGATAATCACCAGTGCGGGCAGCGTCAGGATCAGCGTGTCGAAACGCTCAATTAACAGTGCAAGCGCCACGGCGACCATAAGTTTGTCTGCCACAGGGTCTAAAAAGGCGCCGAAGGGTGTCGACTGATTCCAGCGGCGGGCCAGGTAGCCATCGAGCCAGTCGGTGACCGATGCTAGGGCAAATAAACCAGCGGCAACCGGCATGCTCCAACTGAAAGGTAGATAAAACAGTACTACCAGTAGAGGGATAAAGACGATTCTTGCCAGTGTAAGTATGTTGGGTATATTCATCGCAGGGCGCGATCCTTGCCGGAGAATCATGAAAGTCGGAGTGTAATGTGCGGGTTATTCTATCCCCCTTAGCGCATTGCATCCATGTTAAGAACAAGTTTATCCATTCAGTGCCGTATAAATGGTCTCTGCGAGGGCTGCATTAATTCCGGGCACCCTGGCTAGTTCATCACGGCTGGCCTTTTGTACGCCCTGTAGGCCACCAAAAAAGCGCAGAAGTTCACGCCGCCGTTTAGGGCCTATGCCAGGAATATCCTGCAAAGTAGACGTGCGTCGCGCTTTGTCTCGCGCTGCCCGGTGGCCTGCAATCGCAAAGCGGTGGGACTCATCGCGGATATGCTGGATTAAATGCAGTGCCGGCGAAGCCGGATCTAAAGGTAGCGGGTTATCGCTGGTCTCTAAGAAGAGAGTTTCCAGCCCGGCCTTGCGAGTGGTTCCTTTGGCAACGCCTAGTAGGATGATGTTGGTGACCGAAAGGTCGTTTAGTACCCCGCGTGCCATATTGAGCTGCCCTTTGCCGCCATCCACAATCAGAATATCGGGGGCCACTGCTTCTCCGCTTTTTACCCGCTTCAGGCGCCGCGTCAGCGCTTGTTGCATGGCGGCGTAATCATCCCCTGCTGCGATGCCTTCAATGCGGAAGTGGCGATAGTCACTTTTACGCGGGCCTTGATGGTCAAACACCACGCAGGACGCCACGGTGGCTTCGCCCTGGCTGTGGCTGATATCGAAACACTCAAGCCGCTCTGGCAGTTTTTCCAGTCCCAGCACTTTTTGCAGTGCCTCAAACCGCTGAGTGAGCTGGGTTTTATTGGCCAGCTGTGATGCAAGCTGCTGCTCGGCGTTGGTCATGGCGAGGTGCTGCCATTGGGCGCGATGCCCGCGCACTTGGCTTGCTACTCTGACTTTTTTGCCTGCTTGCTGAGAGAGGGCATCGGCAATCAGAGTGCTATCTTCCAGCGGGAGGCTAGTAATTACTTCTCCGGGTACGTTATGCGGCTGGCCAAAATAGTATTGACTAACCACTTCGGTCAGCAGCATTTCTGGCGGCAGGTCTAGATCATTCTTTGGCGTATGGTGCCGAGCGCCCAGTAGACGACCATCACGCACGCTCAATATGGAGATGCCGAGTGCGCCAGTGCGTTGGGCTAAGGCGAAAACGTCTGCGTCGCCGCTCTGGTTATCCACAAACTGGCGCTGCTGCAGCTGGCGTAGCTGCTGGATTTGGTCGCGCAGGCGTGCGGCCTCTTCAAAGTTGAGCGCTTGGCTGGCTGCTTCCATTTCTTGGGTTAATAGCTGGGTCACGTGCTCGCTTTTGCCTTCTAGGCACATCACCGCATGTTCCACATCCCGGCGATACTCCTCTTCTGAGATGTAATCAACACAAGGGGCGCTGCAGCGCTGAATTTGATACTGCAAGCAAGGGCGAGAGCGGTGGGCAAAAACACTGTCTTCGCAGTTACGGATGCGAAAAATTTTCTGCATCAGTGTCAGGCTCTCTTTTACGGCCCCGCTGCTGGGGTAGGGGCCCAGGTAGCGGCCATCGTCGCGACGCTGGCGTGCTCGCTTATATTCCAAAGCGGGGTAGGGGTGGCGGTCAGTGACAAACACAAACGGGTAGGATTTATCATCCCGTAGCAGGATGTTGTAGGGCGGGCGAAGCTCCTTAATTAATGTTTGTTCAAGCAGCAGTGCTTCGGTTTCGCTACGGGTGACCGTAATTTGAATATCGGCAATGCGTGCCACCATCGCCTGGGTTTTGGTATTGAGCTGGCCGCGGAAATAGCTTGCCAGTCGTGCTTTCAAACGCTTCGCTTTGCCGACATAGAGCGTGTTTTGCTCCTCATCCAGCATGCGGTAAACACCGGGTGAAGTGCTGACAGAGCTTAAAAACTGCTTGGCATCAAAAGTCATAGCTGGGCATTGGAGCTCTTAAACGGCAGAAGCTGCGATGGTAGGTCTATCCCATAGTGGCGTCAAAACCTTCGACTAGACCGTGGCGTAAGGCGAGATGGGTCAACTCGACATCACTGGTGACATGTAGCTTATCAAACAAGCGATAACGGTAAGTGTTAACAGTTTTAGGGCTAAGGTGTAGACGGTCAGAAATATCTTGTACTCGCTGACAGTTGACGATCATCAAAGCAATTTGTAGCTCGCGATCAGAGAGCTGGTTAAATGGGCTATCTTCGTCAGTGAAGTGGGCGAGTGCTAGCCGCTGTGCAATTTCTTGGCTTATATAGCGCCCGTTGCGGAAGACTTGGCGAATGGCATCGGTCATTTCCACCGCATCAGCCCCTTTGCTTAAAAAGCCCGATGCACCGGCTTCAAGCATGCGCCTCAGGACGCTGTCCTCTAAGTGGGCGGTAAGAATGATAACCTTAATGTCAGCCAGGGTGCGATGAATACGCCGTGTGGCTTCTAGCCCGCCGATACCCGGCATACGAATATCCATGAGGACAATGTCGGGCTTTAGTTGTCGGCACTGGGCGACGGCGCTCTCTCCATCATCCACTTCGCCCACAATTTTAATATCGGACTCTTCGTTTAGCAGGTGGGCGATGCTGGTTCTCACCAGGTGGTGATCATCGGCAATTAAAACGTTGATCAAAGGTCTGGCTCCTGCAGGTAATCATCGTGGACTCAAGCGATACGCACGCTGCGAACCTATAGAGTGCCACAGCTCTCAGCAAAGGAGAATTAGATGATGCTGGTTTGCTTTAATGCTTGACTCTTACAGTGCTGTGAATTAGTATTCGCCCCGCTGCACGAAACTGGCAGCATGTGGGGCCTTAGCTCAGCTGGGAGAGCGCAACACTGGCAGTGTTGAGGTCAGCGGTTCGATCCCGCTAGGCTCCACCAATATTTCTAAACGCTACGTTATTTATAACGTGGCGTTTTTTTATGGTGCGCCAGGCATGGCGCGCAGCGCCAATTAGGCGCTATCCGGTCCGCCGTGGTGGTTGGCCGGATGACTTGGGGGTGAAAGTCCCCTACGGACCCTGATAGCGGGAACCGTTAGCTGAACAGCAAGGGTGTTCGTCGTGAGGCGGAATCTGAAGGAAGCTGTAGGCAAACTCCTGGCCCGACGAACAGGAACCGCATATGAGGCAGCCACATCTGGGCGAGAGGGCCATGAAACTCGAAGCCCAATAGCTATCCAGAAGATGTGGAAGTAGATGCGGCGGGTAGATGGGAGGAAGGTCGCGCGTCTTACCCTGGGAGGCCTGTTCGCCTGCCACTGGCTACCGACACCGTGAGGTGTCGGGATGGGCGAACAGGAGTCAGCAGAGGCCATATTAGGCTCTCTAACCAAGAGCTGAAGGGCTGAACCTGTCACGAGTGGATAGTTGACCACTCTCTGATGTGTACGAGCAGAAGCCTCCCCGGAGGGCTCTCGATAACTGTATGGCGGGCCGGAAGCCCAAAGACTGTCGAAGCGCTCAGAGCACACAGGCGAGCGAATTCAGCGGAACGAAGCTCAGCCCGATAATGGGGGACAGGAACCGCCGTGGTACGGATCCGTTTGCCCGGTGGTGTGAGAGGACGGGGGAGGCGACTCCCCCTCCTACTCGATCTTGTTTTGTACCCGGTGCTTGTTTTGTACCCGGTGTGGTGGCGTTTGCTTTCGAGGGCGTTGTGCACAAGCCCGCCCTGCAAGGCATACAGGGCGGGATAGAGGTTAGGCGATAGAGGTTATGCGTCGACTTTGCCTAGTAACAAAAACTCGATCAATGCTTTTTGAGCGTGTAGGCGGTTGCCGGCTTCCTGCCATACTACTGCCCTTGGGTCGTCCAGCAGCGTGAGGCTGATCTCTTCGCCTCGATGAGCAGGCAAGCAGTGTAAAAACAGCACGTCAGATTGGGCGGAGTCGAGCAGGGCTTCAGTTACCTGGAAGCCTGCAAAGTCGGCTTCTCGTTTTGCCTGCTCCTCTTCCTGGCCCATGGAAGCCCATACGTCAGTAGTGATTAAGTCAGCACCTTTAGCCGCTTCTTGTGGGTCGTGGAGCAGGGTGACGCAGTCACCCGCAGCGGCCATGATATCTTCGCGTGGTTCATAGCCTTCCGGGCAGCAGACCCGCAGATGAAAGCCGAACTGGCGGGCGGCGTTGATCCAGGAGTGGCACATATTATTGCCATCGCCAATCCACACCGCGGTGCGACCTTTGACGCTGCCGCGCAGCTCTGTCCAGGTCATCACATCTGCCAGCAGTTGGCAGGGGTGGTAGTCGTCGCTTAGGGCATTAATCACCGGCACGCTGCTGGCGCTGGCATAGGTTTCCAGGCCTTGGTGGGAGAAGGTGCGAATCATGACTGCATCCACCATCTCAGAGAGCACGCGAGCGGTGTCTTCGATTGGCTCGCCGCGGCCAAGCTGGGTGTCACGAGGAGAGAGGAAGAGCGCATGGCCACCAAATTGCGCCATGCCTGTTTCAAAAGAGACGCGGGTTCGGGTGGACGATTTTTCAAAAATCATCGCCAGCGTGCGGTTTGGTAGCGGTGTGTATACTGGGCCATTAGCTTTAAGATCCGTCTTGATCTTAATGGCACGCTGGATCAAATACGCCAGCTCATCTGGGGTCAAATCCAATAGGGTAAGGAAATGGCGTGTCGCCATGGACTTCTCTCCGCGCAAAAACACCATCCTAGCGATGCGGCAGGGGATGCGCAACGCGGGCGGCATGCGTAGAATGGCGGCCACGCGTTAAGGCCGAGTAGTTTGCTCGGGTATTGGTGTAATCACCAATCCATGGCATTACTAGGTCGTGGGGTTAAAGCCAGTTGACGAATTGCGTAAACTGGCTTGGATCACATCACTTATTTAGGAGCACATTATGAGCACCACTGCCGAAAATATTCAGCGTCAAATCAGCGAAAACCCGATTTTGATCTACATGAAAGGCACCCCCCAACTGCCCCAGTGCGGCTTCTCTGCACAGACAGTGCAGGCGCTGATGAGCTGCGGCGAACGTTTTGCCTTCGTCAACGTATTGGATAACCCGGATATCCGTGCTGAGCTGCCGAAAATTGCCAACTGGCCGACCTTTCCCCAGCTATGGGTAGAAGGCGAGCTGGTAGGCGGCTGCGATATTGTGATTGAAATGCATCAAAACGGTGAGCTTGAAAAGTTGGTAAAAGAAGCCGCCCAACGTGCTGGTGCCGCTGAAGGTGGCGATAACGCCTAAGCGTAACGCCTCATGCCGCTCGGCATCTGCCGGGCGGTTGGCGGGCTGCGGTGCAGCCGCTAGAATGGTGCTTTATGAAGCACCAACAATTAGCATCTACGGTTTACGATAGGCTGTTTAGCATCGACAGTCAGCCCGCCTAAGGAAGTTTTGCTCAATGAGCTATCAGGTTCTGGCCCGCAAATGGCGGCCACGTACATTCCACGAGCTCGTGGGCCAGGCCCATGTTCAACGCGCCTTGGTCAATGCCCTTGATCAGGGCCGCTTACACCACGCTTACCTGTTTACTGGCACGCGTGGCGTCGGCAAAACCACGCTGGCGCGCATTTTGGCGAAATGCCTTAACTGTACCGCTAATGGGCGCGGGGATGAGGGAATTACCTCGACACCCTGCGGTCAGTGCGATAGTTGCCAAGCCATCGATGAAGGCCGTTTTGTCGACCTGATCGAAGTCGACGCTGCTTCGCGAACCAAAGTAGAAGATACCCGCGAGCTGCTCGATAACGTTCAGTACGCGCCTACCCAAGGGCGCTACAAGGTATACCTTATTGATGAGGTGCACATGCTCTCCACCAGTAGCTTTAATGCGCTGCTTAAAACGCTGGAAGAGCCGCCACCCCATGTAAAATTTCTGTTAGCGACCACCGATCCGCAGAAGCTCCCCGCCACGGTACTATCCCGCTGTTTGCAGTTTACGCTCAAGCATATGCCGCCTGAGCGGGTAGTCGAGCACTTAACTTATGTGCTGGGCGAAGAGGGGGTTGAGTATGATGAAAGCGCGTTGTGGCTGTTAGGCAAGGCTGCTGAAGGCTCCATGCGCGATGCAATGAGCCTGACTGATCAAGCCATAGCCTTTGGCCAAGGGGCTGTGCGCCATGCTGATGTAGCGGCAATGCTGGGCACGTTGGATCATCGCCATGTGCTGGCCTTGGTTGAAGCGCTAGCAGCGGTAGATGTTCAGAAGTTGCTGGCAGAAGTGGCCCAGCTAGCCGAGCAGGGGCCTGATTTTGCCGCCGTGCTAGATGAGTTAACTGCCATACTCCACCGCTTGGCCGTGGCGCAAATGGTGCCGGATGCAGTGGATAATAGCCACGGTGACCGAGCGCAAATTCAGCAGCTGGCCAGCCGTTTTACCGCTGAAGATATCCAGCTCTACTACCAGATTGGTATCCAGGGGCGTGGCGATATGGTACACGCACCAGACTTGCGTAGTGCTCTGGAGATGACGCTGTTACGGATGCTGGCTTTCCGCCCTCAGGGCGTTCCCAAGCCACCTGCGACGCCGCTGCCGCTACGCCCTGAGCCTGCGCCGTCAGCAGATGCAACGCCAGCTCCCACAGCACCGCCAAGCGCCCCTGTGTTAGCGGAGCCAGCCGCAAAAAAGCCTGAGCCTGCACCCGCCGCTGCCGAGGCTGAGCCGCCTGAGCCTGCGGTGCAGGCAGCTCCACCAAGTGAGGCGCCCGAGGCATTAGAGCCGCAATATGATGCGCCGCCGCCCTGGTCGCTTGAAGAGGTAGAAAGCGCCGCTACGCTCTCGCCAGAGCCAGAGCCAGAGCCAGAGCCAGAGCCAGAGCCAGAGCCCACTCCATCCTTTAATGTGGCGCCTTCCTCTCTTTCGGCTAAATCGCTGGCCTCGGGAGATCTCTTAAACCACGCCGCGTGGCTGGCTTGTTTTGACGCCTTAGGTTTAGGCGGGCTGACGCGTAACTTAGCGGCACATTGCCAGTTAGAAAGCGATGATGGTGGCACTGTGGTGCTGCGGCTTGACCCCAGCCAGTCCGCCATGAAGGCCGAGGTTCATAACGTGCGCATTGAGCGAGCGCTGAAAGAGATCGGCATACCAAGAAGGGTTCAGTTCAGCGTGGCTGAACTTGACGCCACGCTGGAAACACCCCAGCAACAGGAAGAGCGTTTACAGCAAGAACGCCATGCGCAGGCTGTTGATCTGTTGCATCACGACCCCAATATTCAGAAGTTGCAGCAGGCGTTTGGGGCTACGCTAATTGAGTCAACCGTAAAACCAGCGCCAGAGCCACGTTCCTAACGGCCGACGGCTACCAACTCGCTTATTAATGATTTAGGAGAAGACCGCATGTTTAAAGGCGGAATGGGCAACATCATGAAGCAAGCCCAAGAAATGCAGGAAAAAATGCAGCGCGTTCAAGAAGAAGTGGCCAAAGCTGAAGTGCACGGCGAAGCGGGTGCGGGCATGGTAAAAATTACCATGAACGGCCGCCATGATGTCAGCGATGTCACGATCGACCCCAGCGTGCTGGAAGAAGATAAAGAGCTGCTTGAAGATTTGCTGGCGGCAGCGGTCAACGATGCTGTACGCAAAGTAGAAGCGAACTCCAAAGCGAAAATGGAAGAGGCAACAGCCGGTTTAAACCTACCGCCCGGCTTTAAGATGCCGTTCTAAACCATGCGCTTTTCTCCGCTTGTTGAGCAATTGATGGACGCGTTTCGCGTGTTGCCAGGCGTTGGGCCAAAAACGGCTCAGCGCATGGCGATGCATTTACTAGAGCGTGAACGCCCAGGTGGCCAGCGATTAGCCGCAGTGATTCAGCAGGCGATAGAGGAAGTAGGCTACTGCCAGCGCTGCCGTACGCTCACCGAAGCCGATATTTGCGCGCTGTGCGAGAGCTCTCGCCGTGATGATGCACTGTTGTGCGTGGTTGAATCGCCCGCAGACCAGCTAGCGATTGAAGAGGCTGGCGGTTTTCAAGGGCGCTATTTTGTACTGCATGGTCACCTTTCACCGCTAGATGGTATTGGCCCGGAAGCTATCGGGCTGGAGTTGCTCGAAAGCCGTGTAGCTGAAGGCAATATTCGTGAAGTCGTTCTTGCTACTAACCCTACGGTAGAGGGTGAGGCGACAGCGCATTACATTGCCTCTCAGCTTGCGCATTACGGTGTATCCTTTTCTCGTCTCGCCTATGGCGTGCCGATGGGCGGTGAGTTGGAGTATGTGGATGGCGGTACATTAAGCCGCGCTTTTAATGGTCGCCAGCCCTTTGCTAGCGATTAATGCTGATAATAAACGCAAGCGCTGATGCGGTTGTGCCAACCCGGAAGATTGCTTTGTCCTCTTCAACTTCTGCTTTGTATCAATGGATTGATAGCGCCGAGGCGTTAGACGCCGCCTGTGAACAGGTTTCCGGTGCCAGCGTTATTGCCTTAGACACCGAGTTTTTCCGCGAGAATACGTTTTTCCCCATACCGGCGCTGATTCAGTTTGCCAGTCATGAAGTGGCATATTTAGTCGACCCGTTATCAACACCCTGCACCAACGCTTTTAAAGCGCTATTGCAAAATAGCGCGGTGAAGCTGCTGCATGCCTGCAGTGAAGATTTAGAAGTCTTCCAACGCTGGGCGGGCGTGTTGCCTACGCCGCTGGTGGATACCCAGGTGGCGCAAGCCTTCTTAGGCGAAAATCCTGGCATGGGTTACCAAAAACTTGTAGAGCACTGGGTAGGCGAAACGCTTCCCAAAGAGGAGACACGCTCTAATTGGCTGGAGCGTCCGTTAACGTCTTCTCAATGTGAGTACGCCGCGCTAGACGTAATTTACTTGCTTAAAGTGTGGCAGCTTCAAGCGGAAAAACTCGACGCCTTAGGGCGGCGTGAGTGGTTGGACAGCGAGTGCGCCAGCTTGATCGAACAGGCAGGACGCAGCGTTGAAAACGACGGCCAGTGGTATACCCGCCAGCGCCAGCTTTGGCGATTGACGCCTCGCCAGCTTGAGGCCTACCGGCTAATGACGATTTGGCGCGAGGGCGAAACCCGCCGTCGAGATTTACCGCGTAATTGGCTGGTGAGCGATAAGCTGCTGTTCGTTGTGGCAGAAAAAATGCCCAAAAACCGCTATGAGCTAGCCGAGGTTGAGGGCATCAAGCCGCCGCTGGTCAAAAAAGAGGGCGATGCTCTACTGGCGCTAGTGAAGCAGGCCCAGCACTGTCCAGAAAGCGACTTACCTACGCGTTGGCCAGACCCCATGCAGCCTGCATTTAAGCGCCGTTTCAAGGCGATTAAGGGAGTGGTTGCCGAAAAAGCAGCGGCTCTTAATATTGCTCCGGAAATGTTGCTGCGTCGCCGGGATATTGAGGCGCTGGTCATGCAGCGGCTTGCACACCAGCCATTACAAGAACTGAGTGGTTGGCGCGATACCTGCTTAACGCAAGCGATTCATCAGGCGCTTGAGGAGTCATCTTTATGAGCGAAAAACTGCTATGCGAGATTTTTAAAAGCTCGCGCAAAGACGAAATGTACCTCTACGTGGATAAGCGTAAAGGAATGGAGACAGTGCCTGAGGCGCTGATGGAGACCTTTGGTAAGCCGGTTCCTGTGCTAACGATGATGCTGACCGCTGATAAGCCGCTTGCCCGTGTGAAGGCTGCCGATGTGATGGCTGCGATTGAGGAACAGGGATTTTACCTACAAATGCCGCCTGCCAAAGAGCCCTACTTACTGGACATTCATCGCGCTCAGACGACAGATCGCTCGTGAGTTATCGGCGCATTAGCGTGGCGCAAAAGCGATGAACTTTCTTGCCCACGCATGGCTGGCTCAGCCGGGGGACGACGGCTTTCTTTACGGTAATTTGATTGCCGATGGCGTGAAAGGCAGCGACCTTTCTGCTTGGTCGCCAAGCGTTGCCTGTGGCATTCGCCACCATCGGCGAGTTGATGCCTGGGTAGACCAGCACCCTAGCGTTATGATGGCCAAGCAGCGCGCTCCTCAGGCTCAAAGACGCTATGCGGGCATTGCGCTGGATGTTGTGTGGGATCATTTTATTTCTCGCCAGCAGGAGGGGGCTGATCAACATCAGCTGATTGATCGCTGCTATCGATTACTCAGCGCGTGGCCCGCGCCACAACGTCTAGCGACGATGATGCCGGTGCTGGTTGAGCACGACTGGTTGCGCCGTTACGCTGATTTTGATTTTACATGTCGTGCGGTGGCGGGCATCGGGCAGCGCCTTTCCGGCCCCAACCGTCTGGCTGAATTAGTGCCCTGGCTGCGTGAAGACTACACTGCTTTAGAGGCGGATTTCAGCGTGTTATGGAGTGAGTGCCGGGAGGCGCTGACCAGTGATGGTAAGACAAGCTGAGATTAGCTGGCTGCTATAGCCTGTCTCTAACGTTAACGTTTAACCGAGGTGATTAGACGATGGAAACCGCGTTACGCGAGCGCTTCTGGGAACGCTATTCGTTGGAAGAGCTAACGCCTCCAGAATGGGAAGCCCTGTGTGACGGCTGCGGTCAGTGCTGTTTGCTAAAGCTGCATGATGATGAGACGCAAGAGCTGGCCATTCTTAACGTAGCGTGCCGCCTGCTGGATACTCATAGCTGCCAGTGCAGCGATTATGAAAACCGCTTTGAGAGCGTTCCTGACTGCACCCAGCTGACCCCAGCGCTGGTAAAAGAGTTTACCTGGTTGCCGCAAACCTGTGGGTACCGACGAGTGGCGGAAGGTCGCAAGCTGGCAGGATGGCATCCATTACTAAGTAACGATGCTGAACGAGTCCATCGAAAAGGCATCAGCGTCAGAGGGTTTGCTGTGTCCCAAGATGAGGTGCCAGAAAGGCAACTCGAAGAGCATATAATTGCCGTTCTTCCTATGTCGTGATTTTCATGTTTGAGCCCCTGCCGTAGCCTTCCTTGGCGTACGCTTAGACCGCTGGCGAATGCACTGTTAGCTAGCGGTTTTCGTTTTGCTGCTATCCCAAATCGTTAAAAAAGCCTCTTTAAGAGCCGAGGGTTGCGGCTGGGCAGCGGTTTTTTTGGTTGCCTGAGTGTTAGCGGGCTTCGTTGGGGTATCCCAAATGGTGGGAAACTGTTCCTGATATTTCATCGTGTTACTCCTAATGATCAGCTATATAGACGTTGGTATATAAAACTTATGGTTAGTATGTCGTAAAAATTATTTTATGGAAAGTATTTTCATAAAATAAATGGCGTAAAAAAAAGCAGCGCCTTGGCGCTGCGAGTGGTTGTATTGGTGGCTGTGTTAAAGCGCGTTTTGCTGCTGTACTGCTAACCAGTGGGTCAGAGGCTCAAATGCCATGGGTTTGGCAAATAAGAAGCCTTGCCGTACATCGCAATTCAGTGCCAAGAGGTGATGCAGTGAAAGTGCCATTATGAGCGTTTCAGCCGCTTAGAGACGAATTGATCAGCGGTTCCCTAACCCTAGCGCCCACAGAATAAACGCATCCTGGCGGGCTGTATCGCGCCACGCCTTAAACCTTCCTGATGCGCCGCCGTGGCCGCTGCTCATATCGGTATGCAGCAGGATAGGCGCAGCCTCCTGCTGTGCCTGGCTCACTCGGGCGTAGAATTTGGCGGGTTCCCAGTAGCTAACGCGGGTATCGAACCAACTACCCTCAATCCAAAGCGCTGGGTAGCGCTGTGAGCGGATGTTATCGATAGGTGAATAACCGGCGATACGTTCAGCCACGTCGGGTGCCTCAGGATTACCCCACTCGGTATACTCAGCGGTGGTGAGCGGCAGCTCTGGGTTCTGCATGGTGCGCAGCACATCTAGGAAAGGCACATCCAACACCGCCGCGCAGAAGGCCTCCGGCGCACGGTTGATGCAAGTACCCACCAGCAATCCGCCTGCACTGGCACCGTAGGCGACTATCCCCTCAGGCTGGCTGATATGGGCGGCTACAAGCGCTTCACGGGCGGCTAAAAAGTCGTGAAAGCTGTTCTCTTTATGAGCCATCTTGCCTGCTAAGTACCACGGTTCGCCGCGCTCACCGCCGCCGCGCACATGGGCCACAGCAAAGGCCACGCCGCGCTCCAGTAGCTCTAAGCGAGCAATCGAGAACCAGGGGTCCAGCGCTTCACCGTAAGCACCGTAACCGTATAACAGGGTGGGCAGTGGCTGGCCTGCCAAGTCTGCTCGCATGACCACCGATACCGGGACTTGCTCGCCATCGTGGCTGGTGGCCCATATTCGGCGGCTGACTAGCTGCTCTGGAGCGAGACTGCCATGAACGGGCACCTGTTTTAAGAGCGTGCGTACACCGCTATCGAGGTCTAAGGCATACCAGCTCGGAGGGCGGGTAAACGACTCTTCGCGCAGGTGCAGCGTGCGTGCATTAAAGTGTGGCGAGTCTTCCAGCAGCTGTGAACAGGGCGTTTCGGGCAGCTCAATGTAGCTATCAAGCAGCGTTTGATGGTGACTATCCAGCTCCAAGCGCCGCAGCAGTACCTGCGCATCCTGATGGCTTCTCTCAGCCAGTATCAAGCCCCACTCAAACGCATCAACCCCTTCCAGTGTCGCGTCATCGCGATGCGCAATCAGCGGCTGCCAACTGGCGTTATCGCTTTCGGCGCGCATATCCAGCTGAAAGTGGGGGCCCGTCTGGTTGTGTAGGCGATAAAAGACCCCTGGCCGATGATCAATGCTGACTTCCACGCCCGGCTCCCGGGCATGCAGGCAAACGAGGGGTGTTTCGGGCTGGTCGGCAGGTAGGGCGAGAACTTCGGTGGTGTCTTTTGAGCCGCTCTCGATGATCAGCCACGCTTTAGAGCGCGTTTTACCCACGCCTACCCAAAATTCTGGGTCTGCCTCGCGTAACACCAGGGTCGGTGTCTGCATAGGGGCATGTTCTGCGAACGCGACCCATAGCCGCCATAGGCTGTCAGGGCGCTGGGTATCGTCGAAACGGGTAAACAGCAGCGTGGCGCCGTCTGCAGTTTGGTCCTCTGCCCAGCAAACGCTGGGTCCGATATCGCTAAGTAGTTGGCGCGGCGTGCCGTTAGGCAGCGCTTTTAACCAGAGTGTGAAGCGTTCATCGCCCTGGGTATCTTCGGTCCAGGCGAGCCACTGCTCATCCGGGGAGAGCGCCATATCACCCATGTCGTAGAACGGCTGCTCGGCAGCGCGCTCGCGAACGTCAAAAAAACAGCTTTTTTGCTCAGGTTGGCCATTTGGGTAACGCCACCAGCAGGGGTAATCATCCTCAGCGCCGGTCTCGCTCCAGAACGTAAAGTGGTCAAGCGCTGTCTCTAGACTTTTCACCGCCAATTCACGGCGCGCTAGGTGCGAGTGGTAAAGGGTGTCTGCGAGGGGGGAGAGCGGTGCAAACCAATCGGCATGCTGCTGGTTGGCCGCGGTAAGAAAATCGCTGACATCAGCGCTTTCGCGGTTTTCTAACCAGTGCCATTCAGGGTCATCGGCGCGATAATAGCGCGCTACGGGCGAGCCTTCGTGCATACCAGGCTGTGCTTTCATAAATTGATAGGTACCATAACGGGAAATCAACGTCGGGTGCTTCCACCCACATGAGGGGTATTATGCTGTTTGCAGACTCAATGTCACTGCTGTGGTTCAGTTATTACGGTCTTTCACTGCTGGTGCTGCTAGCGGTTTACTTTGGATTGGCATTTTTGCCGCGTTTGCCTCGGCTCATCGTGACATGGGGCGTGGCGGGGGCGATGTGGATGCCTGCCAGTTATCGGCTGCCACTGGTCGAAGAGGGTGAGTTCTATAGCGGTTGGGCACCGTCCGCTATGGTCGCTGCCGTGGGCGTTTTTGAGAACAGTGCCACTGCTCTGCGCAACGGCTTGCTCTGGTTAGTCTTAGGAATAGTCCTAGGCGCGGGGATTGGTGTAGCGCTGTGGTGGTGGCGTCGTCCTGCGCCTGTTGAAGACACGCCTGCCCGCCGCCAAGTGGAGGACCCACAGCCTACTCGCCGCCGCGAACCGGTTATCCGTTAATGCGACTGGCATCAAGGGAGTGGGCCAATGTGTGAGCTATTGGGTATGAGCGCTAATGTGCCTACCGATATCTGCTTTAGCTTTTCAGGCTTTTTACATCGCGGTGGTGGCACAGGCCCTCATCGCGATGGGTGGGGCATCGCCTTTTATGAAGAGGGCGGCTATCGCGAATTTAGAGACCCTCACCCTTCTGTGGATTCACCGATTGCGCGTTTAATTTGCGACTACCCCATCAAGTCAAATGTTGTGATCAGCCATATTCGCCAAGCCAACGTAGGCGGCGTGCGATTGGCCAACACGCACCCCTTTGCTCGTGAAATGTGGGGGCGGCCCTGGTGCTATGCCCATAATGGGCAATTAAGTGATTGGCAGGAACTGCCTTTAGGGGTTTACACCCCGGTTGGCAATACCGATAGCGAACACGCGTTTTGCTGGTTAATGGGCGAGTTGCGCCGGGTGTTTCCAACGCCACCGGCTGCCCCAGAAACGCTTTGGGAAAAGCTCCATGACCTCTGCGAGCAGCTAAGAGGGCTGGGCGTTTTTAATCTACTCCTTTCTGACGGCGTCTATCTTTATAGCTACTGCTCTACCAAACTGGCGCACATCACTCGCCGTGCGCCTTTTGGTGAAGCGGAGTTGTCAGATGCAGAGATGACGGTCAATTTTATCGAGCACACCACGCCTAACGACATTGTCTCGGTGATTGCCACCGAGCCACTGACTCAAAATGAAGCATGGCAGCGCATGGTGCCTGGGGAGTTATTGGTGTGGAGAGAGGGAGAAATTAACGCTCGATACTGTCCATAAGATAAGTCCCGGTGATGGACTATAAGCTAAAGTTGAAACGCAAGTTTCAATCGATCGTTTTACAGTGTCATAAACGTCGTATATCGTTGGCGTTTAATCTCTTTATACAACCACACCACAATAACAAGGTCGGTCTCACATCGACACGGATAGCGGAGATAGCCCATGAGCGAACACGCCAATACTCCTATTTTAAGCGGACCAGCGCTTGAAGGATTGGATCAATATCACTCTGTTACGGATGTTTTTCACTCGGCGGTCTCTCGCTTTACCAACAAGCCTGCCTTCACCTGCATGGGGAAGACGCTGTCGTTTTCCGACCTTGACCGTCTCTCAGCCCATTTTGCCGCCTGGCTTCAGCATGAAACCGACTTAGTGCCTGGCGATAGAATTGCTATACAACTGCCCAACGTACTGCAGTTTCCGGTGGCGGTATTTGGTGCTTTGCGGGCGGGGCTTGTAGTGGTCAATACCAACCCGCTATACACCGAGCGGGAGATGGCGCATCAGTTTAAAGACTCCAATGCTAAAGCCATTGTGATTCTGGCCAATATGGCCGACAAGCTTGAGAAAGTGCTCGATAAAACGGAAATCAAGCATGTATTGGTCACGCAGCTGGGCGATTTACACGATGTGCCTAAGCGTTGGTTGATTAATGCGGTTGTGAAACACGTCAAGAAAATGGTGCCTGCATACTCATTGCCAAGTGCAGTGGGCTTTCGTGATGCCCTGAAAAAAGGAGCATCGTTAAAGCACACGCCCGTTGAGCGCAATATGGACGACTTAGCGGCGCTGCAGTATACCGGGGGCACCACCGGTATGCCGAAAGGTGCCATGCTGACCCACCGTAACCTAGTGGCCAATATGCTTCAGGCACGCTCGGCTATTGGCGAGCATCTCACGGACGGCGAAGAGCTGGTGATTGCACCACTGCCCGTGTACCACATCTACACCTTTACCGTGAACTGCCTTTTCCTGATGGAAACCGGCAACCACTCGCTGCTGATCACTAACCCCCGCGACTTGCCGAATTTCGTTAAAGAGCTGAAGGGGCTGCCGTTCACGGGGTTTATCGGCCTCAATACGCTGTTTAACGCGCTGTGCAATCGGGACGATTTCAAGCAGCTCGACTTCTCCAAATTGAAGCTGACCATTTCAGGCGGCATGGCGTTAACCAAAGCGGCGGCACAGCGCTGGGAAGAGACCACCGGCTGCCCGATCGCCGAAGGTTATGGTCTAACGGAAACCTCGCCGATTGTCAGCTTCAACCCTAACGATGCGATTCAACTGGGCACGATTGGTAAGCCGGTCGCGGGCACCTCGGTGAAAGTGGTCGATGCTGATGGTAACGATGTGCCGCTTGGCGAGCCGGGCGAACTTTGCGTGCAAGGCCCGCAGGTCATGAAAGGGTACTGGCAGCGTGAGGAAGAGACGCGCAACGCCATTGATGAAAATGGTTGGTTCCATACCGGCGATATCGCCGTGCTGCAGGACGATGGCTACATCAAGATCGTTGATCGTAAAAAAGACATGATTCTGGTGTCGGGCTTTAACGTTTACCCCAATGAGGTTGAAGACGTAGTAGCCGCACATCCCGATGTGCTGGAAGCGGCGGCCGTCGGTGTTGCCGATGAAAACGCGGGCGAAGCCATTAAGCTGTTTGTGGTGTCCAAAAACAGCCAGCTTGACGCTGAAACGCTGCGCGCTTGGTGCAAGAAAGAACTGACGGCTTATAAAGTGCCGAAGTACATCGAGTTCCGCGACGAGCTGCCGAAAACCAACGTTGGTAAAGTGCTGCGCCGCCAACTGCGCGACCAGGAAACAACTCATGCGCCGTAAGGGTTGAACACTCGGTCAAGCGGGCGTTAGGCGTCTCGTTCGCGAAAGCGTTACAATGGTCGGCCCACTTACGAGTGGGCCGACGTTTATTCTGAGATGGAACCGAGCCTAACGTGACCACCGACACGCACTCATCCCGCATCGATACCCCACAAGACAACGCCCCCTCGCTTACAGCGCTCACTGAGTCGCTGAGTCACGTTATGCTGCGTGATCAGGAGCGGCTCTCGCGTCGTGTGGCGGGCCTGCGGCGTCGGCAGCGAGAAAAGAAGCCGATCGACCGCGGCTTGAACGAGGTGGAGCGGGAAGTCGACAAAGCCAAGCAACTGCTGGCGCAGCGCGAAGCCCTGCGCGTGACGCTGGATTACCCGGCAGAGCTGCCGGTGGTAGAGCGCCGTGAGGATATTCTTGCCGCGATTCGCGACCACCAGGTGGTGGTCGTGGCAGGGGAAACCGGCTCGGGTAAAACCACGCAGCTGCCCAAAATGTGTTTAGAGCTTGGCCGAGGCCGAAAAGGGTTGATTGGTCATACGCAGCCACGGCGGCTGGCTGCGCGCAGCGTTGCAGGGAGGCTGGCGGAAGAGCTAAGCGTGCCGCTTGGCGAACAGGTGGGCTATCAGGTGCGTTTTAACGACCAAAGCTCGCCCAGTACGCTCGTCAAACTGATGACCGACGGCATCCTGCTGGCTGAAACACAGCACGACCCGCTGCTACTGCGTTACGACACGCTGATTATCGATGAAGCCCACGAGCGAAGCCTAAACATCGACTTCTTGCTCGGTTATCTCAAACGGCTGCTGCCCAAGCGCCCTGATTTAAAAATCATCATCACGTCGGCGACCATCGACGTGGAGCGCTTTGCGGCCCATTTCGGCTCGACGAAAACGCCTGCGCCGGTGGTCGAGGTGTCAGGCCGCACGTTCCCGGTAGATGTCCACTACCGCCCCCTGGTGCGCAGCGAAGAGGACGAGGATGACCGCACGCTGCAGGAGGGGATTTTGCATGCCGTGCGTGAGGTCGAAACAATCGAGCGTGAAAAAGGCTGGCTGCATGGCCCCCGTGATGTGCTGGTGTTTCTACCTGGTGAGCGGGAAATCCGCGAAACCGCCGATACGCTGCGCCGCGCGGATTTAAAGGGCACCGAGATTCTGCCGCTGTATGCGCGCCTCTCCAATGAGGAGCAGAACCGTGTGTTTGCTCCCCACCGGGGGCGTCGCATCGTGCTGGCGACTAACGTGGCTGAAACCTCCCTCACCGTGCCGGGGATTCGCTACGTGGTTGACCCTGGCCTGGTGCGCATCAGCCGCTACAGCTACCGGGCAAAAATCCAGCGGCTGCCCATTGAGCCGGTCAGCCAGGCGAGCGCCAACCAGCGTAAGGGCCGCTGTGGCCGGATTGCAGAAGGCGTGTGTATTCGTCTTTATGACGAAGAGGATTTTCTATCACGCCCTGCATTTACCGATCCGGAAATTCAGCGCACCAACCTAGCATCGGTCATTCTGTCGATGCTGGCGCTCAAACTCGGCAATATTGAAGATTTTCCCTTTGTTGATCCGCCCGATGACCGCTTTATTAAAGACGGTTTCCGGCTGCTGTTTGAGCTGGGTGCGGTGAATGATAAACAGCAGCTGAGCGCGCTGGGTCGTAAGCTGGCAAAACTGCCCATCGACCCGCGTTTAGCGCGTATGGTGCTGGCAGGTGCAGAGCGAGGCAGTCTGCGCGAGGTACTGATCGTGGTGTCGGCGCTGGCGATTCAAGACCCCCGTGACCGGCCCGCCGACAAGCGGCAAGCCGCTGACCAAGCGCACCAGCGCTGGCACGACCCTGATTCTGACTTTGTCGCACTGCTAAACCTGTGGCATGGCATCGAGAATGCCCGTGAGGCACTGTCGGGCAACCAGCTGCGCCGCTGGTGTCGTGAGCACTATATTAACTACCTGCGCATGCGCGAGTGGCACGATACCTTCCGCCAGTTGCGCCAACTGCTGCGGGATATGGACATTGAGGTACCTGCGCCGCTGCCTCGTGATGAGAACGAGAGCGAAGAGCAGGCCAAGCAGGCAAGGCGAAAAACATCCGGCAAGCTGCACCAGGCGCTGCTGTCGGGCCTGCTCTCCAACTTGGGCACGCTGCTTGAGAATCGAGAGTACCTTGGTGCACGTAACCGCAAGTTTATGATTCACCCTGGCTCTGGGCTGGCGAAAAAAACACCCAAATGGGTCATGGCCTTTGAGCTGATTGAAACCACCAAGCTGTTTGCGCGCACCGTCGCAAAGATCGACCCGCAGTGGATCGAGCCCCAAGCGCAGCATCTGGTGAAAAGTAGCTATAGCGAACCCCATTGGGAAATGAAGCGCGCGCAGGTCGTGGCGTTTGAACAGGTCACTCTGTTTGGCCTGCCGATTGTGGCGCGCCGTCGCGTCCATTACGGGCCGATTGCGCCCCAGGAGTCGCGGGAGCTGTTTATTCGTCGGGCGCTGGTGGAAGGCGAGTTCCAAACCAAAGGAGAATTCTTCACCCATAATCGTGCGCTGATCGAAGAGGTAGAGGCGCTAGAAGATCGTGCCCGCCGACGGGATATCTTGGTGGACGAAGAGACGCTGTTCGCCTTCTACGATGAGCGGATACCCACCGATATCGTTAACGGCAAGGGCTTTGAACACTGGCGCAAGCAGGCCGAGCGCCAAGATCCCACGCTGCTGAAGTTTGATATCGATGCGCTAAAAGCTCGGGATGCCCACGACGTTACTCAGGCGCAATACCCGGATCATTTAACGCTGTCTGGCGTAGCGTATCCGGTCAGCTACCACTTTGACCCAGATGCCGACGACGATGGCGTGACCCTCACCGTCCCTGCGGCCATGTTGCCGCAGCTGCCGGTGCACGCGCTGGAGTGGCTGGTGCCGGGGCTGTTGCGTGAAAAGTGCATTGCGCTACTAAAATCGCTGCCGAAAAGTATTCGTCGCCAAGTGGTGCCCATTCCCGACTGGGTCGATGCCGCGCTGGAGACCCTCGTGCCCGATGAGCGGCCGCTCACCGAAGCGCTGGGGGAATTTATCCGTCGCCGCACCGCCACTCGCGTTCACTCAGATGATTGGCGTCTTGATCTGCTGCCGCTGCATCTCATTATGAACGTGCGGGTCGTTGATCATGCGGGTAAAACGTTAGGCCAAGGACGCGATGTGCGTGCGCTGGAGCGACGTTTCGAAGAGGCGGCGAGTGCAGGTGCTCAGGCGCTAGCCGATCAGGCAAGCCAAGCGCCCGCTCTGGATGAGTTGCCGGAGTCGCCGCTGCCCGAGTCGCGGGTAACGACTCAGGCTGGTATCCGAGTAGAAGCCTACCCGGCACTTATGGCCGAGGCCCATAGCTTTAAAGTGGCGCTTTTTGATCATCCCGCGAAGGCGGCGGCGGTTCACCAGGAAGGCGTGGCCCGCTTGGCCATTGCCAAGCGGCCGGAACAGGTGAAAGCCATCAAGCGCTTACCTGGCGTGGAAAAGTGCGCTCTACTCTTTGCTAAAGTGGGTAGTAAACAAGCATTAGTGGATGATTTGCTGCTGGCGGTCTTCACGCAGGTGGTGGCAACACATCCGCTGCCACGCTCTGCCAATGAGTTCACCGAGCGGCTTAAGGCAACCGAAAGTGAGCTGATTCCTTATGCAGCATCGCTGCTGACACGCATTGAAGAGGCGCTTAAAGGGCATCTGGCGGTGACCAAAGTGCTTAAAGGGAAGCTTAACTTTGCCCTCGCGCTCGTTTACAGCGATGTAAGCGCGCAGATGCAGCGCTTGGTTTATCCTGGCTTTATTCGCGACGCAGGGGAGTGGCTTAGCGAATATCCGCGCTATACCGAAGCGGCTCTCATCCGCCTCGATAAAGCGGCCCGTGAACGCGGCCGTGACCAAATGATGATGCAGGATGTCCAAGCCCTAGAGGCACGTTTTGATGCGCGGCGAAAAAGCGAACGTAGAGGCGCCGCTGAAGACCCTGAACTCGTGGCATTTGGCTGGTGGATACAAGAATTGCGCGTATCGCTATTCGCCCAGCAGCTAGGCACTCAGATGCCGGTATCCGTGAAGCGCTTGGAAAAGCGTTGGGAAGAGATTACCAGCGTTTAATGCTACACAAGAAAGCGCTTAGATAGAGCTTAGATAGAGCGGGGTGGACAACCTCGCCATACGCTATTTTACTGACGGTTTCGGCTATTTGCCTTGAGGCCGTAATAAGGAGACAGGCATGACCAATGTAGTGATCACCGGTACAGGACTCTATACACCGGAAAACGCCATTGATAACGCGGCGTTGGTCGCTGCTTTTAACGCGTGGGTTGATCTCCATAACGCCCAGCATGCGGATGCCATCGCGCGTGGAGAGCAAGAAGCACTGGCTTATTCCAGCAGTGAATTTATTGAGAAAGCCTCGGGAATTAAAAGTCGCTATGTACTCGATGCCCAAGGGATCCTTGACCCTGAGCGTATGCGGCCTAAACTGCCTCAACGTCATAACGATGAACCGTCTATTCAGTGTGAGATGGCGACTCAGGCCGCGCGCCAGGCGCTAGAAACGGCCCAGGTTGATGCCGCTGATATTGAGCTGGTGATTGTGGCCTGTTCAAACCTAGAGCGTGCCTACCCGGCGGTCGCGGTAGAAGTACAGCAGGCCCTGGGAACAACGGGTTATGGCTTTGATATGAACGTGGCCTGCAGTTCAGCCACCTTTGCCTTGGAAACGGCGGCGAACGCGATTGCATCAGGTAGCGTTAAACGTGCGCTGATTGTGAATCCTGAAATTTGTTCTGCCCATTTGAATTTTAGAGACCGTGACAGCCACTTTATTTTCGGCGATGCTTGTACGGCTATGGTACTAGAAAATAGCGATGTTGCCGTGGCCGATGAGCGCTATGAAATTCTGGGAACGCGACTGGTGACGAAGTTTTCCAATGCGATTCGCAATAACGCGGGCTTTTTAAATCGCGTGACCGATAGCGATCCGCAGGCGTTAGATAAGCTGTTCGTTCAGGAAGGGCGCCGCGTTTTTAAAGAGGTGTGCCCTATGGTCGCTAAGCTTATCACTGACCATCTCGCTTCATTAGAGCTGTCGGGGGCGGATTTAACGCGGATGTGGTTACATCAGGCCAACCGCCATATGAACGATTTGATTGCACGTAAAGTGCTGGGTGAAGAACCCAACGAAGCACAGGCACCGATTATTTTAGATCGCTATGCGAATACCAGTTCTGCGGGCTCGATTATCGCTTTCCACCTTCACCGTGAGGCACTGTCGGAAGGGGATATCGGCGTTATTTGCTCGTTTGGGGCGGGGTACAGTGCAGGCAGTGTGGTGCTACGTCGCCAGTAATAGGCCGATGATGCCTATCACCGGCTATGTTAGGAATAGCGTTCTATGTTGAAAGAGGAAATCGCATGCTGAGGCTGTTGGCACCGCAAAAAGAGGGTCTAAGCACATGGCAGAAGCTATTGCCTATCGTGTTGCTAGCCACGTTAAGCATGGGAGGGTGTGCCAGTACGGGGTCTTCTCAAGAGGAAGACGCTGCGCAAGAGCGTGTAGCGGCTGACCCGCAGGACCCTTGGGAGGGCTTTAACAGGCGTGTGTTCGCGTTTAATGATGTGCTGGACCGCTACGCCCTCAAGCCCGTTGCACGAGGGTATAAGGCAGTCACTCCCGAGCCGGTGCAAACTGGGGTTGGCAACTTTTTCTCCAACTTAGGCGAAGTGCGTACCGCGCTCAATAGCCTGCTGCAGGGCAAACCCGCCAACGCGGGTTTAGCAACATCACGATTCTTGATCAACTCGACGGTGGGTATTGGCGGCTTGCTTGACTATGCCACGCTCATGGAAATTACCGCGGATAAAGAAGATTTTGGTCAAACCATGGCCGTGTGGGGCTGGGAGGACTCGCGCTATTTAGTGTTACCTCTGCTAGGCCCGCGCACGCTCAGGGATGCCTCTGGCTTGCCAGCCGATTTCGCTGCGAATCCCATTACATATATGGACGATCATCAGCTACGTGCAGGCCTGACGGCACTCGATATTATTCACTTTCGCGCGGGCTTGTTAGACCAAGAGTCGTTGATTTCGGGGGATCGCTACCGGTTTGTCCGCGATGCCTATTTGCAGCGCCGCCAGTTTGAGGTGAATGACGGTGTGCTTGGCGAAGACCCGTTTGCCACAGATGATTTTGATTTCGACGATACCGACTTCGGTGACGACGATTTCGCCGATTGAGGCCCAACATGGATCACGCTAAGCAGTTGATCGCGGTAATCGATGAGCCCGGCCCCGAGCGCGATGCGCTGGCTGAGGCGATTACCTGCGACGGCATGTGGGTGTTTGCTGCAGAGAACATTGACCATCTGCCTAGCGGTACGGCGCTGATTGTGGCCCATGCCCGGGCAGTGCCGCGTCAGCAGTGGTCTCAGTTGACTCACCGGTTGCCAACCCTGGTCGTCAGCGACTCTCGTCAGGATGCTGACTTGATTAAGGCCATTGATGTGGGGTTGGTGGACTACATCGTTCATCCGCTGCGACATACCGAACTGCTGCGCCGAATGATTCGTAAGGCGATTGAGCTTCACGCCTTAGCCCAAGAGCGTGATCGTGATCGTGAACGTCTCGCTGAACTCAATGAGAGCCTTGAAACTCACCTAGCGCTACTGCGGATGGACCAGCAAAGCGGGGGGCATATTCAGCGGCGTTTGTTGCCAGCGCATCCTAAAGTGATCAACGGCGTTTATTACGACTACTGGTTTGCGCCGTCGCTTTATTTGTCGGGGGATTTTCTCGACTATCAGCGTTATAACGACCGTTTTAGCGCGTTCTATTTTGCCGATGTCTCTGGGCATGGAGCGTCGTCGGCCTTTGTCACGGTGCTGCTGAAGTATTTGTGCAACCGATGGTTAAGCGAGTGGGATGGCCAAGCGCCAGAGCGGCTGCCGCCTGATTGGTTAGCGGCGATGAATCGTGAGCTTCAGGATACCAACATTGGTAAGCATGCCACGTTATTCGTCGGTGTTATTGACCATGAAGCGCATACTCTTCACTATTCGCTCGGCGCACAGCTACCGATGCCGCTGTTGGCGGCTGACGGTAAGCTGGAGCGCTTAACCGGGGAGGGAATGCCGGTAGGCCTTTTCCCAGATGTGGAGTATCCTGCGCTTAGCTGTGCTTTACCGGCCAACTTTCGTTTGTGGCTGTGTTCAGACGGTGTATTGGAATGCTTGCCGGGTAAAACGCTCGACACGCGGCTCACGGAACTTGAGCAACTCGTTAGCGAAAGTGTCACGCTTGAGCAGTTGCGCGACCGGCTAGCCAAAACCAATTCGCTTTTGATAGAGGGCGATGAGGGTGATGAGGCGAACCAGGACCGCGATGCTTTACCCGATGACCTGACAATCATGATGGTGAGCGGATTTGGTCATGCTGATTGAAGAGGGCCGCATTAAAGCGGCGTTCAACTCTGGTGTTTTTGTGTTAAAGCTCTGTGGCGATGTGCGGTTAACGCTATGTGCTACGCTAGATACCCAAGCGCAACGTCTTGCTGAAACCCCTGGCCTTCAGGCGGTGATGATTGACCTGCGCGAAGCGACCAATGTCGACTCAACGGCGCTGGGTTTTCTGGCCAAAGTAGCCATGGCGGTTAAAGGGCGGCTGGAACAGCCTCCGACGATTATTGCCGATAACCCCGACGTGCGTCAGATGTTGGATGTCATGGGTTTTGCGCGTTTTTTTACCTTGATGGAAGCGCCTCTGCAGCCTAGTGCAACACTTAACTCTTCTATGCAAGACCTGCCCGCTGAGCCTGCCGATGAAGAAGGCTTGCGTACGCGTATTCTCGAGGCGCATCGCATTTTAATGCATATGAACGAGCATAATCGCGAACAGTTTCAGCCGCTGGTAGAGATGCTTGAAGCGCAATCCACAGTGGCACATAAATAAAACACCCTCTTACCTAGTCGATAAGAGGGTGTGATGGATATGCTACCCAAACTGGCTGGAAGCAATTAGCTCTGCCGTAGTTTGCCAAGTAGCTCTTCAAGCTTACGCTGGTCGGCCATAAATTTACGAATTCCCTCGGCCAGTTTATCTGTTGCCATTTCGTCTTCGTTCATCTCCCACCGAAAGTCTGCTTGGGTCAGCTCTTGCTCGACAGAGCTGCTGGCGCCCATGGGAGTTAATTGACGTGGCAGTTCACCCTGTAATTCGTCGAGTTCGTTAAGTAAGGCCGGCGAGATGGTCAGGCGGTCACAGCCTGCCAGTGCCTGAATTTCACCCACGTTACGGAAACTAGCGCCCATGACAATCGTGGGGTAGCCATGTCCTTTGTAGTGGTCGTAAATGCGCTTGACGGACTGTACGCCTGGGTCATTGGCGCCGCTGAAGTCAGCTTCCGGCGAGCGCGCTTTGTGCCAGTCGAGAATACGGCCCACAAACGGTGAAATCAGCGTAGCGCCAGCATCGGCACAGGCCTGCGCCTGAGCAAAGCCAAACAGCAGCGTCAGGTTGGTGCGAATGCCATCGCGCTCAAGCTGGCGGGCCGCTTGAATGCCTTCCCAGGTGGACGCCATTTTAATCAAAATACGCTCAGGGCCGACACCATGCTGGGCATAGCGTTCAATTAGCGAGTGCGCTTTGGCAACGGTGGCGTCGCGGTCAAACGAGAGGCGGGCGCTCACTTCTGTCGACACATAGCCCGGCACTAGCTTGCTAATCTCGCTGCCAATATCCACCGCGACACGGTCTACCGCGTCGTCAAGATCGGTGCTCTCTTTGGCGATGCTGGCCAAGCGAGCGCGGCGCTCTTCCTGCTGGGCAGCTTGAAGGATGAGAGAGGGGTTGGTAGTTGCATCCTGGGGCTGGAAGCGACGAATAGCCTCAAGGTCGCCCGTATCAGCCACCACGGTGGTCATCTCTTTTAATTGGCTTAATAGGCTAGTGGCCATGCAATGCTCCTTGGTTGTCCTGTGGGTTACTTTAGCAAGGGCCGCGCGTGACGAACAGACACCGACAAATGAATTGAAATCGATTATGATTAGCGGCCTACCTTTTCGGCGGCACGCGCCGCTTTTTTTATGCCCATTTTAAGGAGGCTTATGGAACTTAATCCTCGTCGGGTGGCTTGGTTGGTGGCCGCCAACACAGCGCTTGCGCCTTTCGCGATTGATGCCTATCTGCCTGCCATCGGCATATTGGCCGAGAGTATTAATGCCAGTATTCACCATACTGAACTCTCGATCAGTATGTTCTTATTTGGGTTTGCGTTGGGTCAGCTTTGCTTTGGGCCGCTCTCGGATCGGTTAGGTCGTAAACCGGTACTGTTGAGCGGACTGGTAGTCTTTATGCTGGCCAGCCTAATGATTACCACCGCCGATAGCTTAACGTCGCTATTGGTTTGGCGCTTTATTCAAGCGTTAGGGGGCGGCGCCTGTGTGGTGAACTCGGCTGCCATCGTGCGTGACTGTTTCAGCGGGCGTGAGGCGGCTAAGGTGATGTCCACCATGGCCATGATCATGATGCTAGCCCCACTGGTGGCACCGGCGGTGGGTAGTTTGTTGCTGCACATTGCTGGCTGGTGGCTGATCTTCGTCTTCCTGGCTGTGTATGCTGGTTTTCTATTCTGGTTGTTAGGTACCCGGCTACCCGAAACCCGTGATATCAACTTGCCCGCGGCCTCGCCTCGGCAAGTGATCCGCAACTATGCAAGCGTGCTGCGCCACAAAGAGGGCATGGGTTATATCTGTGCGGTAGCCGCTTCGTTTGCCGGGCTATTTGCCTTTGTGACCGCATCGCCATTTTTATACTTGGACTATTTTTCGCTTTCGCCAAGCGTCTACCCACTGGTGTTTGGGGTCAACGTGGTGGTGATTGCACTCTCCAATCGCGTCAATATTCACTTGCTGCGCAATCGCACACCACAGCAGAACCTGCGCTTAGGACTGGCTGTTCAGCTGGTGGCCGCCCTGGGTCTTGTGTTGGCCACGGCGCTTAACGTGGCGTCGCTCTATGTGGTGGTGCCGCTGGTGATGATGTTTACGGGCATGATTGGTCTGATTACGCCCAACGCCATCTCTTCATTGTTGGATCATTTTGGCCATATCAGTGCCACCGCGACAGCGCTGTTGGGTGGCATACAGTTTAGCTGTGGGGCGCTGGCAGGTGTCTTAGTAGGGCTGTTCCAGGTTGAGCACTTATGGCCCATGGTGCTGACCATGTTAGGTGCTGCCCTGCTGGGTAATATCGGTGTGAGAATGCTAACCCAAGCCCCAAAGGTGGATGATGCGTTGTAATGGATAGCCTGCTGCAGTGGTTAGAGGTGCCCTTGGATAGCTGGTTAGCCTGCGCAGCTGTACTGCTGTTAGGTGCCTTTGTACAGCGGGCCACGGGCTTTGGCTTGGCGGTGGTGGGTGCGCCACTGCTGTTGATGATAGAGCCACGGCTGGTGCCGGTGATTTTGGTGCTGTTTGGTTTCACTGTCTCTTTGATGATGGTGCGCCGTTACTGGCATGAGGTGAGGTTAAGGGAAATAGGCGTTGCCCTGATTGGACGCTTACCGGGTAACGGATTGGGCATTTGGCTGTTGCTGGCAGCGCCGATGGTTGTGCTGGAAAAGTTAATTGCCGCCATCGTGCTATTTGCTGTGCTGGTCACGGTATGCCGCTTCGAACTGCCGGTGAACCGCTTCACGCTATTTGTGGCGGGCATTCTCTCCGGCGTTTTTGGGACGGTGGCGGCCATCGGCGGGCCGCCCATTGTGCTACTCATGCACGGTTTCTCACCTGACCGCATGCGCGGCAACTTAGCAGCCTTTTTTGTCCTAACCTCTCTATTAACCCTGCTGACGCTGGCGCTGGCAGGGCAGATCAGCGTTTGGCACTTCAAGCTGGCGCTTACCTTTCTTCCTGCTGTCTTACTGGGCAATGCACTGGCCGATACCATCGCCCATCGATTGGATAAACAACTGCTGCAGCGCTTGTCATTGGGGTTATGCACCCTCGCAGCGCTTGGCTTACTGCTATAGGCGAAGCAGCCGAACAAAAAGTTTGGCTGTTTTTTTTCGATGTCATAAAGATGTCATCGAAGCGGTGCAAAGTACGTCATGCGAAGGCCAGAACCCTACATCGACAGGAGTATTTCGCATGAACCGTATTCTAAAAACTACCGTCATTGCGGCGGCTGTAATGAGCGTTGCCGGTGTGGCACAGGCGCGTGACCAGATTCGTATCGTTGGCTCCAGTACTGTTTACCCGTTTGCCAGCTACGTTACTGAAGAGTTTGGAGCGCTGACCAACTACCCGACGCCAGTGATCGAGTCCACGGGTTCTGGTGGTGGTATTCGTCTGTTCTGTAACGGTGTTGGTGAAGGCACTCCGGACATCACCAACGCTTCTCGTCGCATGAAGCCTTCTGAGCTTGAGCGTTGTGAAGAGAACGGTGTGACTGACGTTACCGAAGCCAAAATTGGTTCTGACGGTATCGTTCTAGGCTTGGCGGCTACTAACGAGCCGATCGACCTGACGCTTGAGCAAATTTTCCTGGCGGTGGCCGCCCAGGTGCCGGTCGACGGCGAACTGGTAGATAACCCCTACACCAACTGGAGCGACATCGACGCTTCTCTGCCGGATCGCGCCATCTCTATCTATGGCCCGCCCAGCACTTCCGGTACCCGTGATGCTTTCGAAGAGCTGGTGATGGAAGCCGCCTCTGCCGAAATGGACATCTACGGTGAAGAAGGTTACACCGATATCCGTACTGACGGTGTTTACATCGACGCCGGTGAGAACGACAACCTAATCGTTCAGCGTCTGGCGGAAGACACCGGTGCCTTCGGTATCTTCGGCTACTCCTTCCTGGTTGAGAACCCGGACACCATCATGGGTGCGACCATTGGCGGTGTTGAACCTGAAGTAGAAGCCATCAGCTCTGGTGAGTACCCGGTTGCTCGTTCACTGTGGTTCTACCTGAAGAACCAGCACGCTGACGAAGTCACTCCGATGTATGAATACGCCAACATGTTCATGGAAGACCAGATGATCGGTTCTGACGGTTATCTGGTAGACATCGGCCTGATTCCGCTACCGGAAGCCGAGCGTGAGCAGGCTCGCCAGAAAGTTGCTGACCGCGTTAAGCTGGTTGCTGCTGATCTGGAATAATCGCTAGCACATATAATCGCTAGCACATAGTGACAACATGGCCGGTAGCCTTTGCTACCGGCCATTTGTTTTTGGGTCACGCTGTCTTTGTCATATTGCTGTCATGTTTTTAATCCAAAGTAGCAGCCAACACGATTTCATTAGGTGATGCGAGAGAAATTCGATGCAAACAAACCAGCTACTTTTACTCTTTTGCACAGTGCTCTTGCTGCTTGGGCTAGTGGCCTTTTTTGTGGGCCGAGCGAAGGCTGCGCGGGTCCGTGCTTCTGGCGCGGCGATGTATGCACAGCCTGACCAATATGCGTGGTTTGCTGTTCTCTCAACAGCGGGCCCTGCGGTGCTGGTGGGGGCGCTAGGCTCGCTACTGTTATTACTGTTGGGCGCAGATATTCCGCCGATGTATTTATTAGCAGCCAGTTTAGTGGTCGCTGCGGCTGGTTTGGCGGTTGGTGTGGCTCAAGTGAAGCCCCATTTTCACGCTCGCCAAGCCATTGAACGGGTGATTCGCTGGGTGCTAACCGGCGCCGCGATGATATCGATCTTTACTACCTTCGGTATTCTGTTTTCGATCATTTCGGAAGCCCTGCGTTTTTTCCAAATGCACAGCTTCTGGGAGTTCATTACCGGTACAACCTGGAACCCTGGGGCGAGCTTCCTAGCTGCCGCCGGACGCGGCGATGGTAGTGGCGCGCAGTTTGGCTCGGTACCGCTGTTCGCCGGTACCTTCATGATCACAGCGATTGCCCTGCTGGTGGCGGTGCCCATTGGCCTGCTGTCGGCTATTTACATGTCGGAGTACGCTCCACAGCGGGTGCGCACAGTTGCTAAGCCGGTGCTTGAGGTGTTGGCAGGTATTCCCACGGTGGTTTACGGTTTCTTCGCCGCCATTACCGTCGCGCCGATTATCGTCAATATTGCCGGCTTCTTTGGTCTGGATGCCTCTTACAACAACGCTGTTGCCCCTGGCATCGTGATGGGCATCATGATCATCCCGTTCATCTCGTCGCTCTCTGATGACGTGATCAACTCTGTGCCTGACAGCATGCGTCAAGGCTCGCTGGCACTAGGGATGACGAAAGGTGAAACCATCCGGGACGTGGTCATACCTGCGGCACTGCCCGGTATCATTTCCGCCGCACTGCTAGGCATGTCCCGAGCGCTGGGTGAAACCATGATTGTGGTGATGGCGGCGGGTATGCGCCCGAACCTAACGGCCAACCCGCTAGAGGACATGACCACCGTGACCGTACGCATCGTGGCATCACTGACGGGTGACCAAGAGTTCGAGAGTGCTGAGACGCTGTCAGCGTTCGCCCTGGGCCTGGTGCTGTTCGTTGTGACTCTAACGCTCAACCTGGTATCTGTACTAATGATCCGCCGCTTCCGTGAAAAATACCGCGTGAACAACCTGTAACGCCGAGGAACTGATTCGATGAGCCACTCTTTTGACGAGATCAGCCAGCAGCTTAAGCGGCGTCACCGTAAGTCGGCACGCCTGAAATGGATCTCCATGGGCGCGCTGGGCTTAGCAGGCCTGTTCTTAGTGCTGTTCTTTGCTGACATGCTGAGCAAAGGCCTACCTGCTTTTCAGCAGGCCTATATCAATACTGAAGTACGCTACACCGAAGAAGCGAGCCGGGATGGTCGCCTAGCGTTTGAGGAGGAGCTGCTGCCGCTGATTAGCCGCACGGTGGTACGCGTTATTCCGCTACAGCTGCGCAACAACCCAGAAATGATCGGCACCTCTGAGCAGCGCTGGATGCTGGCCACCAGTGAAGTGGATCAGTACCTGAAAGGGCATCGTAATCGCTTGAGCGATGAAGAAAAAGCCGAAATCGATGAGCGTGTTGCTGCAGGTCAGGTTGATTTGCGCTTCAACAAAACGTTCTTCGGTTCAGGGGATTCGAAGATTGCCGAGAACGCCGGTATCTTATCGGCGGTGGTCGGTACCATCATGACCATGATTGTGACGCTGCTGATCTCTTTCCCCATCGGCGTAATGACGGCTATTTATCTGGAAGAGTTTGCCCCGGATAACCGCTTTACACAGCTGATCGAGATCAACATCAACAACCTAGCAGCGATCCCATCGATTCTGTTTGGTTTGTTAGGTCTGGCGATTTTTATCAACTTCTTTGGTGTACCACGCTCATCTCCGCTGGCAGGCGGTATGACGCTGGCGCTGATGACCCTTCCCGTCATCATCATTGCCACCCGTACGGCACTGCGTAGCGTGCCGGACTCCATTCGCCATGCGGCATTTGGTGTAGGTTGCTCGCGCTGGCAAGTGGTTCGTGATCACGTTCTTCCGCTAGCGATGCCCGGTATCATGACTGGTTCGATCATTGGCCTAGCGCAGGCGATGGGTGAAACTGCACCGCTGATCATTGTGGGGATGGTGGCCTTCATTCCGGATGTCAGCGCTTCCTTTACCCAGGCAGCCACGGTCATGCCCGCGCAGATCTTTACCTGGTCAGGCGAGCCGGAGCAGGCCTTCGTTGAAAAAACCGCTGGTGGCATCCTAGTGCTACTGTCTGTGCTGATTTCGCTCAACGCCTTTGCCGTTGTGCTACGCAAGAAATTCGAGCGCCGCTGGTAAGCCGGCGCCCAAGAGGACACCTTATGAATAGCCAAGCACCCGTTATGAATCAGCAGCATGCACCAGACGTTGGCCAGCCCTACACGCGTAACGAGCAAGCATGTCACGACCTTAGTATTCGTGTTCGCGACCTCAACCTGTGGTACGGCAAGAGCCAAGCACTGAAAGGGCTGAATATCGACCTGTTTCAGAAGAATGTGACCGCGCTGATTGGCCCTTCGGGGTGCGGTAAATCGACCTTTTTGCGCTGCTTGAACCGTATGAACGACTTGATTCCCAGCGTGCATATTGAAGGTCTGGTGGAGATGGACGGCCAGGATGTGAATGCTGGCAAGATGGATGAAGTGGCGCTGCGCCGCCGGGTAGGTATGGTGTTCCAGAAGCCGAACCCGTTCCCGAAATCTATCTACGAGAACATCGCCTACGCACCGCGTATGCACGATTTGGTGAGCCGTAAAGCCGATCAAGATGAGCTGGTCGAGAAGGCCCTGCGCGATGCCGGTTTGTGGAACGAAGTGAAAGACAAGCTGCAAGAGCCGGGCACCTCGCTCTCTGGTGGTCAGCAGCAGCGTCTGTGCATCGCACGGGCGATTGCTGTTCAGCCTGACGTCATTTTGATGGATGAACCGACCTCAGCCCTGGACCCGATCTCCACGGCCACCATCGAAGATTTGATGGATAAGCTGAAAGAGCAGTTCACCATCGTGACCGTGACGCACAACATGCAGCAGGCGGCGCGCGTGGCGGACTACACGGCTTTCTTCCATCTGGGGGAAATCATCGAGTACAACGATACGAAAGTAATGTTCTCGACCCCGGCACAGAAGAAAACCGAAGACTATATTTCTGGCCGTTACGGCTAAATAGACCGCTGTTTGTTGGCCCGCTGTCATGGCGGGCTTTCAAGCAGCGTTTTTTTGACTGTTGATATATGTTTTTTCGTATATAAGCGGTAGGCTTGGCCTTTATTGCATACTTGGAGACAACCCTATGTCACTTCGCATCGGTATTAACGGATTTGGCCGTATTGGACGCCTAGCGCTGCGCAGCCTTTGGTCGCAGGTAGCGGCAGGCGAGGTGACGTTGGTGCGTATTAACGACCCCGGTGGTGATGCGGCCACCTTTGCCCATTTATTGGAGTTTGATTCCGTCCACGGCCAATGGGCGCCGGGGCAGGGCATGGCAGCGCGTCAGGATGCCATTGTCATTGATGGACATGAGGTGGCCTTTAGCACTCATAAAACCATTGCGGAAAGCGATTGGTCCAGCTGCGATGTGGTCATCGAGTGCTCCGGCAAAATGAAAAGTACCGACAAGCTGAATGCTTACCTGGATCAAGGCGTTGGGCGCGTGGTGGTGAGTGCGCCGGTGAAAGAGGAGGGCGTGCTCAATGTGGTGGTGGGTGTGAATGACCACCTGTTTGAGCCAGCCAAGCACCGTATTGTCACGGCCGCTAGCTGCACCACTAACTGCCTAGCGCCGGTCGTCAAAGTGATTCTTGAGCATTTTGGTATTCGTCACGGTTCCATGACCACCGTGCATGACATTACCAATACCCAAACCATTTTGGATGCACCTCATAAAGACCTGCGTCGTGCCCGCGCCTGCGGCATGAGTCTCATCCCTACTACCACGGGCTCGGCGAAAGCCATTACGGCAATTTTCCCTGAACTGGAAGGCAAACTTAACGGCCACGCGATCCGCGTACCGCTGGCTAATGCATCGCTCACCGATATGGTGTTCGAGCTTGAACGAGAAGTGACCGTTGATGAGGTGAATCAAGCGCTCAAGGCTGCCGCCGATGGCCCCCTCAAAGGCATTCTGGGCTATGAAGAGCGCCCGCTGGTATCGATTGACTACCGTACGGACCCGCGTAGCTCGATTATTGATGCCCTCTCTACCATGGTGGTGAACGGCACTCAGTTAAAGCTCTACGCGTGGTACGACAATGAGTGGGGTTACGCCAATCGTACCGCCGAGCTGGCACTTATGGTGGGTGGGGAGCCGGTTGGTCGTGGCTGAATCGCTGCTGGATAACGTCAAGGCGCTACCGTTCGAGGTGCGCCAGTACATGCTGATTACCGGCAACTACTGGGCGTTCACCATTACCGACGGCGCGCTGCGGATGCTGGTGGTAATGTATTTCCACCAGCTCGGCTACTCGCCGCTGCAAATCGCCATGCTGTTTCTGTTCTATGAAGCGTTTGGCGTGGTAACGAACTTGGTGGGCGGCTGGCTAGGGGCGAGACTGGGCTTGAACCGCACTATGAATGTGGGGCTAGGGCTGCAAATTGTGGCGCTCGCCATGCTAATGGTCCCTGCTGGTATGCTGACCGTTGTGTGGGTAATGGCCGCCCAGGCGCTGTCGGGCATTGCCAAAGACCTCAATAAAATGAGCGCTAAAAGCGCCGTGAAGGTGCTGGTGCCGGCCACGAGTGCCAATGCCAACAGCGCCTTATACCGCTGGGTCGCTATGTTGACCGGCTCTAAAAATGCCCTGAAAGGCCTAGGCTTTTTCGTTGGCGGTGTGCTGCTCACGCTGATTGGCTTTCGTGGGGCGGTCATTGCCATGGCCATCATGCTGGGTGCTGTGCTGCTACTATCGCTCTGGCGCCTCAAAGCAGATTTAGGCAAGCAAAAAGTCAAACCCAAGTTCTATGAGATCTTTTCAAAATCCCGCGCCATCAACGTGCTCTCGGCCGCGCGGTTTTGTCTGTTTGCTTCTCGTGATGTGTGGTTTGTCGTGGCGCTGCCGGTCTTTCTTTATGATCAACACGGCTGGAGCCACTGGACCGTAGGTGGCCTATTGGCGGCCTGGATCATCGGCTATGGTGGCGTACAAACCCAAGCACCAAAACTCACAGCCCTGCTAAAAGGCGATGCGCGAACCATCACCGCTGGCTGGGCCGCCGCCCTGGCCGTTCTGGCCATTCTGCTTGCGCTACTTCCCTTGGCGCAGGTGGGCTGGCTGGTGGTGGGCCTGTTGGCGTTTGGCGTGCTGTTTGCCGTGAACTCCAGTTGGCACAGTTATCTGATCGTTCACTATGCCCGGGCTGACGGCGTCTCGATGGACGTCGGGTTTTACTATATGGCCAATGCCATGGGGCGCTTGGTCGGCACGCTGCTCTCCGGGTGGCTCTACATGGAATACGGCCTGAGTGCCTGCCTTTGGGTGGCGGCTGCCTTGGTGGCGGCAAGCTCTATGATGGCCCTTGCATTGCCTAAGCAGGCAGCGTGAGCGATGTGCACCATGCCGATTCACGGCGCGGGCGTGTCCTAGTGCCCAGCGCGTAGCGGGGCACCATCGACGAATAGCCGCTGCAGCTTCCACCACCCTTCCACCCGGAGTCGTAAGCCCTGATAGGTAAGCTCTGGCGCTATCCAGAGCGTTGTTTCTTCCATCTGGTGGCATTCAAATGTTGAGGTCTCTTTGGGGGTAGATGTCTCAGCGATGGCGATGCGCGACGTGCCGCCGCAGCAGCCGTGACGGGGTGAAAACCGTACCGTGACCACACCCCCTTGTTGCTTGATAAAAGCGGCAGCTTTTTCTTCTATTTCAATGATCGGGTCCATCGCTTCTTGAGTGCCCCTTACGTCGGTGGATAGGCAACATGCTCACCATCCTCTTTCACAAAGTGTGCCACCGGCCGGTCCAGCAGCGTCAACACCTGTTCGGAAGGTCGGCAGAGTTTTGCGCCTTTGGGTGTGATGACGATAGGGCGATTGATGAGAATTGGATGTGCCATCATGGCGTCGATAAGCTGATCATCGCTTAACGTCGGGTCATCCAATGTGAGTTCATCGTAAGGCGTGCCTTTGCGGCGCAGCAGCTCTCGCGGTGGTAGCTTCATCATCGCCAGTAGCTCTACCAATCGCTCTCGGCTAGGCGGTGTTTCAAGGTAGAGGATCACTTCAGGGGACTCCCCTGATGCCTTGATCATGGCCAGGGTATTGCGCGATGTGCCGCAGTTAGGGTTGTGATAAATGATTACTGACATGGAGGAGCGTCACGCTGACTAGGAGTTTGATTGATAGCAGGGGATAAGCGGGTGGGGTCTTGCTCGGCTTTATACGCTTTGGCGGCGTTTGCCCACCACATCAATTGCACTAGCGTCCGACCAAAATAGCCTTCCCAGCGCTCTTGCTCTGCATGAAATTGTCCATCGTTATCGAGGGCTTCATGAGCCTTTGGGATATGTATCATCGCTGAGACAGGCAAGCAGCCCAGCTCAGACAGAAAGGAGCGCATATTCACCGCAGCGCGGGCACCGCCCCACTGGCCCATGGAGTAGGTGACAATGGCACTGGGTTTGAACGCAAATAGCGACGCGCCAAAGTGATTCAGTAAATGACTCAGTGCTGGGCTCATGGCGTGGTTGTACTCAGGGCTGACCATGACGTAGCCATCTGCTTGATCAATTTTTATTGCCAGGGCGTCCAGATCATCCGGAACCGTAGAGGCGGAGTAGGCAAAATGCGGTTTAAACGGGCCGCTCAAATCGAGTGAGAGCGGGTCAATAATCTCCGCCGTCGTATCGCGCTGTGCGCTGAGTAACTGCAAGCACGCTTTGGCTACCCGCTCGCCCAGGCGAGCAGGCGCGGGAGGCGTTGACGTTCTGGTTGAGCCGAGAAAAATCAAATAGTGCGCCATCAAGCAGGCTCCTTAAGCATGAGTAGGGAAGTGCTGACGCGTGTTATTGGCAATGCGCACCAGGGCCAGCATCAGCGGTACCTCTACCAGTACACCCACCACCGTTGCTAGAGCAGCGCCCGATTGCAGACCAAACAGCGCAATGGCGGCGGCCACGGCAAGCTCAAAAAAGTTGCTGGCGCCAATCATCGCCCCGGGTGCGGCAATATTGTGCGGGACGCGCCACGCTTTCGCCCAGCCATAGGCAATGAAGAAGATTAAAAACGTCTGCAGAATTAGCGGAATGGCGATAAGCACAATATGCAGCGGATTGTTCAGAATGACATCGCCCTGAAACGCGAAAAGCAGTACCAGGGTAATGATCAGCCCCATCGGCGTGACCGGGCCAATGCGCTTCATAAAGACGTTGTCGTACCAATCGGCACCGCGCTTAGCGATAAGGGTTTTCCGCGTGAGGTAACCTGCCGCCAGGGGAATGACGATGTAGAGCACTACCGACAGCAGCACCGTATCCCAGGGTACCTGAATATTGGAAATACCCAGCAGAAAGACCACGATCGGCGCAAAGGCAAACAGCATGATCAGGTCGTTGAGGGCGACTTGTACCAGCGTGTAGGCCGCATCGCCACGGGTAAGGTAGCTCCAGACGAAAACCATCGCGGTGCAGGGCGCCGCACCCAGCAAAATGGCCCCCGCAAGGTACTGGCTGGCCAGCGCATCAGGGATCCAAGGTTTAAAAATCACCATAAAAAATAGCCATGCTAGGGCAAACATGGTGAAGGGTTTGATGAGCCAGTTCACCGTGGTGGTGATGGCCAGCCCTTTTGGCTGGCGGCGCACGCCAGCGATTGCGCTAAAGTCAATTTGCGCCATCATGGGGAAAATCATCGCCCATATCAGTACAGCGATCGGAATCGACACCTGCGCGTATTCAAAGCGTGAAAGAGCCTCGGGAATGGCGGGAGCCCACTGGCCTAGCGCAATACCGGCCACAATCGCAGCGGCGACCCAAAGCGACAGATAGCGTTCAAAAAGCCCCATATCAGCACTGCTGGGGGCTGCCTTCTCCTGATGTGACATGCTCGCTCCTTGATTATATGGCCCGCTGGTTAACGCGCTTGGAGAGCTCTTCGGCGCTCTCTTTACGCTCTGAGTATCGGTCGGTGAGCAGGTCGCTGCGCTCTCGTACCAGTAGAGTGAATTTTACGAGTTCTTCCATGACATCCACGATGCGATCATAAAACGGCGAGGGCTTCATGCGGTCGTTGTCATCGAACTCCATAAAGGCTTTTGGCACGGACGATTGGTTAGGGATCGTCACCATGCGCATCCAGCGGCCCAAAATGCGCAGCTGGTTCACCGTGTTAAAAGATTGTGAACCACCGCAGACCTGCATCACGGCCAGGGTTTTGCCTTGGGTAGGGCGTACGCCGCCCAAAGCCAGGGGTATCCAATCAATTTGTGCTTTCATAATGCCTGTCATCGCCCCGTGACGCTCTGGCGAGCACCACACCATCCCATCTGCCCACTGTGCTAGGGAGCGCAGCTCTTCCACCTTAGGGTGGCTGGCATCTTCGGCATCAGGAAGCGGCAGGCCACGCGGGTTAAAAATGTGTGTTTCAGCGCCCATCGCGTTCAGCAGGCGGGCGGCCTCTTCAACCGCCAAGCGACTAAATGAGCGCTCGCGTAGCGATCCGTACAGCAGCAGCACCTTTGGTGCAGGGCGCGAAGAGGGCGGTAACCCCAATGATTCGAGGCTAGGGGCTTGGAAGAGCTCAGGGTCGAGATTGGGTAAATCCGCAAGCAGGGCCATGGGGGCTCCTTGGTGAAAGCAGCAATAGATGGCTTTCATGATATATGTTTTTTCGTATATTTCTAGCCGCCTGCTTGAGCTGCAATATCTCCGTCATCATCTGGGCGTATGGTGGCGATGTAAAATTAAATAAGAGGTTGTTGAATTATGTCGAAGCGTCGCGTGCTCTTTCTCTGCAATGCCAATTCTGCGCGCTCTCTCATGGGAGAAGTGCTACTTCGCCATATGGCCGGTGATCGCTTCGAATCCTTCAGTGCAGGCTCTGAACCCGACGAGCCTCATGCGCTAACCCTTGAAGCCTTAAAAAAGCAGGGTCTTTCGACAGAGGGGCTGCACAGTAAGTCGCTGGATCAGTTCGAGAACGAAGCGTTCGACGTAGTGATCGTGCTGTGTGACAAAGCTCAGCAGGCGTGCCGCGATTGGCAAGGGAAAGCAGGCGAAATTTTATTCTGGGACATCCGTGACCCTCGTCTGATCAGTAAGTTGGACGCTTACGAGCAGGCGCTGTTCGAGATCCGCCGCCGTTTACAGCTGTGGCTACCGCTGCAAAAAAGCTGATCATTTCTATCTCGACAGGGTGCACCATGAAATTTATCAATAATTTAAGCGTCAAGGCGAGTTGGACGCTGGTACTCGTGACTTTTACTTGCCTTGTGCTTGCCATTGGTGGCTTAGGGCTTTTTGCCAACCAGTTTGGCCGCGATGCCTTTACATCGATGCAACAACGCGACATGGCTCAGGTGCGTGAGCTAAATAGCGCTTACACACAGCTGTTGCGTGCCAGGGTACAGATGAATCGGGCAGCTGAGCTGATTCGCACTCCCTCGTTTGATCGTCCAGAGCCGCTTCTGGAAGAGTCGGATCGGTTGCTGGCATCGGCGGCCACGCATTTTGAAGCTTTCCAAGCGAGCTTTCCGGAGGGGGAGCAGCCCGAGCTGGTCGGCCAGTTGGCGAGCAATTTTCAATCCCTGGTAAATAACAACCTTAGCCTGCAGATGATGATGCTAGAAGAGCGCGATGTGCGTGGCTTTCTCTCTGGCGAATCTCGGGTGGATGATAGCAGTCAGCAGTTCGTTAACACCGCGGAAGCGTTTTACGGCTATTCAGTGGCCCGTGGCGCTGGTTTGTCTGAGCGTTTCGAGAACGTTTCATCGCTGCTCTTCATGGGAGTGGTGGGTGTCGTCGTGCTGGCGCTGCTAGTCGTAGGCCTAGTCGTATGGGGCGTACGTCGGAACGTTTTGCGGCCGCTGCGGGTTATTACTCAACACTTTAAACGTATTGCTAAGGGCGATTTATCCTCTCCGGTAGAGGCGCACGCCAATAATGAAATTGGCCAGCTGTTTAGCGAGCTGGCGAATATGCAGCGTTCATTAACCACCACCGTGAATCATCTCAATAACAGCAGCCAGCAGGTGTATAGCGACAGCCAAGCCATGGCGACGCAAAGCCAGCAGTTGGCTGGACAAACCGATTCTCAGGTATCAGCGCTTCAGCAAATGGCTGCTAGCCTTGAGCAGCTCACCGCGACGGTGAATCAAAACGCAGAAAGCGCCGCGCATGTAAATCGCTCTACCACCGACGTGTCTCACAAAGCGCAGCAGGGCGATGAAGTGATCGCTCAGTTTATTGCCACCATGCAGTCTATCAACGAGCACTCCGAAGAAATTCAAAGCATTATCAAGGTGATCGAAAGCATTGCGTTCCAAACCAATATTTTGGCATTGAATGCCTCTGTAGAGGCGGCGCGGGCTGGCGAGCATGGACGCGGATTTGCTGTAGTGGCTAGTGAAGTTAGGGCGCTGGCAACGCGCAGTGCCGATGCTGCTCACGATGTTCGTGCACGTATTGAGGCCTCGAGTAAAAGCGTTGAGCAGGGTAGCGAACTTTCTCAACAGGCAGGCGAGCACACTCGGGCAATCATGCAAGCGGCGACTCAGGTAGAACACTTGATGGCGCAAATGGCCAAAGCCTCTGAAGAGCAGCGTCGCGGTATTGAAGAAGTGAACGTTGCTGTCACGCAAATCGACGCGACGACTCAAGATACGATGCGCTTGGTCAACCAAACGGCACAAAGCGCCGAGGGGTTAACCCAAGAGGCGCTGCAGATGCGTGAGTACGCGGGACAGTTCCGTATTATTGAGGAGGCCCCAGTACCTGACGTACATGATGACGAAGAGGCGGAGCAGCCTCTGGAGCAGTTGGATTGACAGGCAATGGCCAGCGCTGAATTGAGTAATCGCGATCATAAAGACGATATGCGCGCCTTGGCATAGTGGCTGCCAAGACGCGGATGGGCACTGTACTGTGTGATGCTGCGGTGAGTGTTTAATCCATGAGCTCAACGGCAACGGCGGTGGCTTCACCGCCGCCAATGCAAAGGCTGGCAATACCGCGTTTGCCGCCTTTCGTGCGCAGGGCATGAATTAGCGTGGCGATAATACGGGAGCCGGTGGAGCCAATGGGGTGACCTTGAGCGCAAGCACCGCCAAACACGTTCACCTTCTCATGGGGTAAGCCCAGGTCGTCCATGGCCATGAGGGTCACGACGGCGAAGGCTTCATTGATCTCAAACAGATCGACGTCGTTGACTCCCCAGCCAAGCTTTTTCATCAGCTTTTCAATCGCGCCTACAGGGGCAATGGTAAATTCGCTGGGATGACGTGAGTGGGTGGCGTGTCCAAGCATTTTTGCCAGCGGTTTAACACCATGGCGCTGTGCGGCTTCGTGGCTTGCTAAGATGAGCGCTGATGCACCATCGGAGATGGAGCTAGAGTTAGCTGCTGTGATGGTGCCATCTTTAGCAAATGCAGGACGCAGCTGGCGGATTTTATCCAGCTTGGCTTGGAAGGGCTGCTCATCGTGAGAAACAGCGGTGTCGCCCTGGCGCGTGGTGACCGTGACAGGGGCCATTTCGGCATCTAAATCGCCATTGTTGGTGGCAGCCATCGCTCGTTCCAGGGAAGCAATGGCGAAGTCATCCAGCCGCTCGCGGGTATAGCCTCGCTCTGTAGCTACATCCTGCGCAAAGGCGCCCATCAGTTTGCCGGTTTCGGCATCTTCAAGGCCATCCAGGAACATATGATCTTTGAGCTCGCCGTGGCCCAGTCGATAGCCGCCGCGTGCGTTAGTGAGTACATGAGGCGCATTCGACATAGACTCCATGCCGCCTGCTAATAAAATCTCTCCGCTACCGGCCTTGATCAAATCATGCGCGAGCATGGTGGCTTTCATGCCTGACCCGCAGAGTTTATTGATGGTGGTGGCACCGTTGGCATCGGGAATGCCTGCTTGGCGCATCGCCTGGCGTGCGGGTCCCTGTTTAACGCCAGCAGGCAAAACGCAGCCCATGATGCCCTCTTCAATAGCGGCAGCGTCGATACCTGCGCGTTCAATAGCGGCACGGATGGCAACTGCGGCAAGTTCGGGGGCGCTCATGCTGGAAAGGCTGCCCATCATACCGCCCATTGGGGTGCGGGCGGCGGATAAAAAGACGACGTCGGTAGCGCTACTCATTGTCTATCTCCTGATAGATTTTTTGTGATTATCTGGCTGAGCGATTAGCGATGCGTTGACCCATTCGCGGGGCTGTGGTCTTCTCCTAAGTAACCAAGCAAGCGCTAGTGTAAATGACATGAATGTAATGAATGCATCTCCTCGCCGCAAGGAATTGACGCGCTTAGCAGCTCAGCTATTCGTCCAAGAGGGCTTTGATCGCACCACGGTGCGCATGTTGGCCCAGGAAATGGGCATCAAGTCCGGCAGCCTGTTTCACCACTTCAAAGATAAGCAGGAAATTCTGGCAGCAGTGATTGAGGAGGGCACTCAGAACGCACTAGGCATCGCAAAAGCCGCGTTGCAATCTTGCCCCGGCAGTGCAGAAGCTCGGCTGCATGCCATGGCAAGGGCGCACCTGGAAACGCTGTTTGCAGATCGTAATGCTCACGTGGTGGCGCTGTTTGAATGGCGACGGTTAGACCCCGCTGCCAGCGCCCACCTTAGCCACCTACGCGATGCTTATGAGGCGATGTGGGTTGAGGTGATTGATGATGCTCTGGCGGAAGGGTTGATTCATGGCGACCGCTTCCTCGTTTCCCGCTTTATTTTAGGCGCGTTGAACTGGACCGTTCGTTGGTATGACCCCAACGGCCCGCGCACCCCAGACGACCTTGCTGATGAGCTGGTGGCAATGATCTTGTCGCGCTAATGCTTGGCGCTGTCTCTTCTCAATCGACCAACGTCTAACCTCATGGCCGCGCTTGTGGCTTGCGCTCTTGGGTAAATGCTTTTAGCGTTGGTCTATCGGTAGGTTTCCGTTAACGTAAACGCACAATAATGCCAGCACTACGTTGAATCCTGCCTGCCCGAGTGCTCACGACCAACAACATAAGAGAGCCGTCATGACAGCAACAGCCACGTCACTTCCCCCGTATTCGACTTTTTTTGAAAGCTTTTCGGTTGATAGCGTTATCGCCAAACTTGACGACCATCAGGATGGATATTTAAACGCCTTTGACGCCTGTTGTGGACGGCATGTGCGCCAAGGGCGTGGTGATGTATTGGCGCTAGTACATGAAGATACCCAGGGCCAAACCTATACGCTGACCTATTCCGAACTTGATCAGCAGAGCGGCCAATTGGCGGGCTGGTTCAAAAGCCAAGGGTTCGGTGAAGGCGACCGGATTGCCTGCATGCTGCCTCGTTCTGTTAATTTGCTGATCACCGTGCTGGCAACGTGGCGCATTGGGGCCGTCTACCAGCCGCTGTTTACTGCCTTTGGGCCGGACGCCGTGGATTACCGTCTTAGCCGTGCCGATACCAAGTTGGTTATTACCGATCATGCCAATCGCTACAAGTTTGATGGGTTGAGCCAGTGTCCGCCCGTTTTAGCCGTGGGCGGTGCAACCAGTGAGCATGCCAACGACCTCGATTGGCAGATCGCATTGACGTATACGTCAACGAGTGAAGCACCGCCCCGGCTTTCGCCGGATAAGCCGTTTCTTCAGATGTTTACTTCCGGCACGGTGGGTAAGCCCAAAGGGGTCGCCGTGCCGTTATCGGGTATGACCGCATTTGCGCTCTATATGGAGCTGGCGGTTGACCTTCGTGAAGATGACCGCTTCTGGAATATGGCGGACCCTGGCTGGGCCTACGGACTTTATTATGCGATTGCAGGGCCGCTGCTGTTGGGCGTTACCACGCATTTTTGTGAGGCCGGTTTTAGTGCAGAGGGGGCGCTGGCATTTATGAAGCGCCATCGCATCACCAATTTTGCAGCGGCACCTACGGCATACCGTTTGATGAAAGCGTCAGGCTTATTTGATGACGCCCATCAAACCTTAACGCTGAGAGCAGCCAGCTCTGCTGGGGAGCCGCTGAATACGGAGGTCGTTACTTGGGTAGAAAAATCGTTGGGTTGCCCGGTGATGGATCATTACGGCCAAACGGAAACCGGGATGACCTGTAATAACCACCACTCTCTTGAGCATCCCAAACATGTAGGTGCCATGGGCGTTCCTATGCCGGGCTACCGACTGGCCATTCTTGATGCGGAATATAACGAGCTGCCACCCGGTGAGCCCGGTGTATTGGCGGTGGATATCAAGAACTCACCCGCTCACTTTTTCCAAGGCTATACCTGGCAGGAGAAAGACCCCTTCGTTAACGGTTACTACCTGACCGGCGATGTGGTGATTCGTAATGAGGATGGCTCGTTCCAGTTCGCAGGCCGCGACGATGACATCATCACTACTGCAGGTTATCGGGTGGGCCCGACAGACGTTGAAAATAGCGTGATGACACATCCAGCGGTGGCGGAATCCGCGGCGGTGGGGCAGCCAGACGAGATTCGTGGCGAAGTGATTAAATCTTACATCGTGTTGCGCGACGGCTTCGAACCCAGCGATGCCCTGGCAGAAGAGATTCGCCAGCAGGTGCGCGAACGGCTCTCTACCCACGCTTTCCCCAGGGTGATTGAGTTTGTCGATGAGCTACCTAAAACCCCCAGCGGCAAGATTCAGCGCTTTAAGCTGCGTGCCCAAGCGGCAGAGCAAGTGCGCGATAACTCATAATTCATAGGAAGAGTGCTATGCAGGTAAAGGACCGTACGTTTTTGATTACTGGCGCTGCCTCAGGTCTTGGTGCGGCCACGGCAGAACGGCTGGTAAACGCTGGTGCCAATGTAGTGCTGTGCGATATGAGTGATCGGGTGTTGAATCTAGCAGAACAGCTGGGTGCTCAGGCTAAAGCCTGTGTCGCTGATATCACCTCTGCCGCTGATATGCAGCAGGCGGTGAATACGGCGGTGGCGTTGGGTGGCGAAAGTGGGCTTTCTGGGGTGGTTCACTGTGCGGGTGTGGTGAGCGTCGCCAAGCTAGTGGATCGAGAAGGCAACCCCGCCGAACTTGATAGCTATGCGCGCACGGTCCATATCAACTTGGTCGGCACTTTTAATGTGATGCGGCTCGCGGCCGCTGCGATGGCTAAAAACCTGCCGAGTGATAGCGGTGAGCGTGGTGTGATTATCAACACAGCGTCTATTGCGGCGTTCGATGGGCAGGTGGGGCAGTGTGCCTACAGCGCCTCTAAGGCGGGGGTCGTGGGAATGAGCCTGCCAGCGGCAAGAGAGTTATCTCGTCATGCCATTCGCGTTATGGCGATTGCTCCTGGGGTGTTTGAGACGCCAATGATGAGCGAAATCCCGGATGAGGCTGCTCAGGCATTGGCTGCTGCCGTGCCTTTCCCCAAGCGTTTGGGGAAACCTGAAGAGTTTGCGCTGTTAGCAGAGCAAATCATTACCAACCCCATGCTTAATGGAGAGGTGATTCGTTTGGATGGCGGTATACGCATGCAGTAATCCGTTTTAAGCACACTGCTCCTGGCCAGCCTGCTCATATTTCGAGCAGGCTTTTTTGTATGTAAAACAGGGTATTGTAGTTATAGCGACCAAAGTTGTAGTCGGTTTTTGAGCTTAATTCAAACGACTGCTTGACTGTGCTGTGTGAGCGCGCTAATTTTCAAACATGTGTTTGAAAGCCGTTGGTAAAGCCCAGCCCTTTCAGCCCCCTGTTTAGGAGAAGTGACATGCCCAGCTATCAAGCCCCTCTGCGTGACATACGTTTCGTGATGGACGAAATGTTTGATTACCCAAGCCACTACGCCGCATTACCCAATGGTGAAGATGCCTCGCCAGATGTCGTGAGTGCGATTTTGGAAGAGGGTGGTCGCTTTGCTCGTGAGGTGCTGCTACCTCTTAACCAAAGCGGTGATGAGGAGGGGTGCTTGCTGGAAGGGGGGGAGGTGAAAGCTCCTAAAGGATTTAAAGAAGCCTATCAGCAGTATGTTGAAGGCGGTTGGCCGAGTTTGGCGGCAGATCCTGAGCAGGGTGGTCAGGGCCTTCCGCACTCATTGGCGATGATGCTCTCTGAAATGATCTGCGCTACTAACTTAGCGTGGGGTATGTACCCGGGCTTGTCACATGGTGCGGCGGATGCGCTTCGTCATCACGGTACGGATGAGCAGAAGGCGACATACCTCACCAAGCTGGTAGAAGGTGTTTGGACTGGCACCATGTGCTTGACGGAGCCGCACTGCGGTACTGACCTGGGTTTGATCAAAACCCGTGCAGTGCCTGCTGAAGATGGTGCTTATCACATTACGGGTACCAAAATCTTTATCTCAGCCGGTGAACACAATCTCGCTGAGAACATCGTCCATCTCGTGCTGGCCAAACTGCCGGATGCTCCTGAAGGATCTAAAGGTATTTCGCTATTCGTTGTGCCCAAATTTCTGCCGGACGCTGCGGGCAACCCTGGCGAGCGCAATGGCGTCAGCTGTGGTTCGCTTGAGCACAAAATGGGTATCCATGGTAATGCCACCTGCGTCATGAACTTTGACGGCGCAACGGGTTACCTAGTGGGCGCGCCCAACAAAGGCCTGGCCTGCATGTTCACCATGATGAACGCTGCTCGCCTAGGCGTAGGTATCCAAGGGCTAGGGTTGATGGAGGCAAGTTTCCAGAACTCGCTGAGCTATGCGCGCGATCGTCTGCAAATGCGCGGGCTGTCGGGTGTCCAAGCGCCGGATAAAGTCGCTGATCCTATTATTGTGCACCCTGATGTACGCCGTATGCTGCTGACGCAAAAAGCCTTCGCTGAAGGCGGCCGCATGCTGGTGCTGTATACCGCTCAGATGCTGGATATTGTTGAGCACGGCGCGCCGGGGGCAGAGAAAGAGCGTGCCGAGACTCTCCTCGGCCTACTGACGCCCATCGTGAAAGCGTTTCTGACGGAAGTGGGCTTCGAGTGTACCAATGAAGGCGTGCAGATTTTTGGTGGCCACGGCTTTATTAAAGAGTGGGGCATGGAGCAACTGGTACGCGATGCGCGCATCACACGCCTCTATGAAGGTACGACCGGTATTCAAGCGCTTGATCTGCTGGGGCGCAAAGTACTGATGAGTCAAGGTGAGTCGCTGAAAGTATTCACCAAAGAGATTCACAAGTTCTGCAAAGCAGAAGCGGATAACTCCGCATTGAAAGAATTTATTGAGCCGCTGGCTAAGCTGAACGCTGAGTGGGGCGAGCTCACCATGGGCATCGGTATGAAAGCGATGCAGGACCGTGAAGAGGTGGGGGCTGCCAGCGTCGATTACTTGATGTACTCAGGCTACGTGACGGTTGCTTACCTGTTCGCACGTGCTGCCAAGCAGGCGGCTGCCTCCCAGGACGGTGATGATGCCGCGTTCTATAAGACAAAGTTGAATACCGCACGGTTCTATTACCAGCGCTTGTTACCGCGTACCAAAGCGCACGCGGCAATGATTCAGGCGGGAGCGGGCAGCTTAATGGCCATCTCGAGCGAAGATTTTGGCTTGGGCTTTGAGATTTAAGTCTAGGCGTTTACCAGGCACTCTCTGGTCAGGGTACTGATCGGTGGTTTGCGGCAGACTTGCCTTTGGCATCGTCTGCCGCTTTTTTTTCAAAACCCTCTTGCCAACCCGGCCGCGAATCCGTAAAGTACGCATCCGCTGCCGGGGACGCCCAGCGTTACCAGCGGTGAAGGAGGTTGAAAAACCTCTGGTTTGTCAGGAGGTTAGAGTCGTCTTGTTGTTGTTTAGATCGCTCGCTTCACTCGCTGAAAACAGCGGTTGACAAACACCAGGAAGTGCGTAGAATACGCTTCCTCGCTGAGGCAACACGGGTCAGGTCATCGAGCCCGTCGCAGCGAACTTAAGAAAGTTGCTCT
>Ga0256829_1000199_pt1 | contig 73580 bp, 70 predicted proteins | sample 131447metaG_FD_185979 | JGI IMG/M metagenome (GOLD analysis project Ga0256829, IMG submission 185979) | Hydrothermal vent microbial communities from Lau Basin, Pacific Ocean - 131-447 | ecosystem: Environmental > Aquatic > Marine > Hydrothermal vents | place: Pacific Ocean: Lau Basin | collected...
GAGACCCCGTTGACCACCATCTCCATCAGCGCCAGCACCAAGGCCTGTTCAGCGCGTTGATGACGCTGAAAAATCTCCGTCGAAAACGAACCGTCCCGAAACTGCGGAACGCGCAGCACAAGCAGCCAGTCTTTGAGAACCGGGTCAAACGGAAGTTCGACATCGACCGGCCTGACCAAGCGTATGCCGCCGACATCACCTACGTTTGGACCCAGGAGGGCTGGCTATATTTGGCCGCGGTGATTGATCTGTATACCCGGAAAGTAGTGGGCTGGAGCATGAGCCCAACGATTATGAACGGCAACTAATGGCGAGGAAGAAAGCGGCTAAACTGAGGTGTAACAAAACCCTTGACCACGTCAAATGCATCCGGATGGGGAACATAGATACAGAACAAGCGGCTGTGTAAGCGCAATTATTCACATTTCCAAGCCGGGAGATTGAATATCTCGGCGCCCACTTGGGGTAAAGAAAATCTTTCTGGATATTGCACGCGTGTCAGATACAATCCATCAGCCGGCGCAGTCACCCCGCCCTTCCGCCGATTCTTGAGTTGCAGAATTTGTCGAGGCCAATCTATGGGTTGATCTCCCTTTCCAACCGCAATCAGGACGCCCGCGATATTCCTGACCATATGGTGCAAAAATGCATTGGCATGCACATCGATATATACAAACTCGCCTGTCCTGCCAACAATCAAGGAATATATCTCACGCACAGGGCTTTTCGCTTGACATGCCAAAGCCCTAAAGCTCGAAAAATCATGCCTGCCCACCAAGAACTGACCTGCCTCATGCATGACGGATGCGTTCAGCTCTCGATGCTCCCAGGTGACTCGTTTTCTGAGCAGGGAGGATTTTACCCATCGGTTCAAGATTACATAGCGATAATGCCGAGACAATGCGCTGAATCGGGCATCAAACTCCTCATCGACCGGCTTTGCCCATAAAATACGAACATCATCTGGCAAATGGGAGTTACCTCCCAATACCCAGGAGCGCGCCGACCTTTCGGCATGGGTATCAAAGTGCACCACCTGTTCTACCGCATGGACACCTGTGTCAGTTCTTCCTGCACATTTTACGCGGATATCTTGGGACGCTACTTTTGACAAAGCCGCTTCTACGCTGGCTTGAACCGTCCTCACTTCTTCTTGCGTTTGCCATCCGGAAAAACCGCTTCCGTCATATTCAATGCCAAGGGCGATCCGCATTCGCTCTATTTCCAGAACCAGTACCACATAAAGAAAAAAAGGATTTTTATGCCGCTCTAGATAGCAAAAGCCGCACAGCGATATTGTGTGCGGCTTCTCGCCTCTAACAATTTGATTATTTGATTTTTTTGAGCAGTTCTTCTGCTTCTCTTTTCTGGGTTTCGGTACCTTCAGCCAAAACCTCTTCCAGAGCGCTCCTCGCCCCTTCATTATCACCCATGTCAATATACGCCTTCGCCAGATCCAGGTTGGTGTCCATCGTGTCGCCAGAGAGCAAATCGACACCTGAGGTGGTAGCAACCGTTTCTTCATCGTCGAATTCAAAATCCAGATCAGAGGAGGTTTTCCTCGCATCAAGCTGCGTTTCTTCGTCCTCACTCTCATTGAGCGATCCTTCTTTTTCCTCCATTTCAGGAAAGGCATCGAAATCCAGACCAAGGTCTAAATCGGAAAGCTCAGTATCTTCATTTAGGGCAAGTTCATCTGCCAAATCCCCGATATCCAGCTCATCCTCTTTTGACTCGGCCAATCGAGTATCCGAGTCGCCATGAACTTTCTCTAGTGATTCCAGGTCAAAGTCTAGAAGTGTTGTGTCTTCCGGAGTCTCTTTCTGCTGAGGCGTTTCTGATTGCTGCAACGCCGTCGCTTCATCATCCTCTGGATTCAACTCTTCATGCTCTATGGCAGCACCCTCATGTTCTTTCTTTTCTTCTGTATTGCCAGTAAATGCATCGGCATGCCTCTCTTCCTTGATTGATTCGGGCGCTTCGACGGAAGATTCAGCTTCCGCCTGAGACAAGACGGTTTCTCCTTCTTCTTGAGCTTCTTCCTGAACAAAGAGCTGTGTCTGCTCTTCATCCTCTTCGTCCATCTCTTCTAGGTTCAGATCCTGGTCTCCCAGGTCGAGATCATCCAGTTCATCATTTACAGAAAGAATCTCGGAAGCCTTCAAGTCACCCGTGTCTGTTGCAGTGAACAAGGGATTATCCGGCACCAGCTCCTTACCCATTGTGGCAACTCTGATCCAGAGTGGATCCTCTTCCGGGCGATCAATGGAATCATGCAAGGTTTGAGCTTCGCTTACAAATTCGTCCTTGTTCTTTTCATTGAAATAGGTTTCCAGTAGTTTTGCCCGATAATCATTCCGCTCGGGAGATTCCTGCAAAGCTCTCTTGAGGATGTCTTCTGCTTGCTGAAAGAGTCCATAGGCAATATATACATCGGCTTCCGCCAATATGTCGTCCGTAGCCGAAACCTGTTCTTTGGCTTCCTCAAGGGCGTGCTCTTCGGTTTCGCTCCCTTTTTCACCATTGGCCTGAGGCGTTATGGGTGACGGCGGCAGAGGCGTGACTGTTTCCTCTTCGCCAATCGCTTGTACAGAAGAGGCGGTTATCCCCTCAACGGTTCCATTTTCTGCGGGCGTTTTTTCCTCTTTGGGTGGCCGTTCATTTCCAATGAGCGACTCGTCTTTTTGCGCGATTTCAGTAGGTTCCTTGGTCTTCCCTCCTCTTCGCAAGAGCAGCCACAGCAACACGAGCAAAAGTAATCCCGCGCCACCGACCGCCGGCCAGAAAAATGGGTAATTCAAGAAGGAACCGATCAGGCCAGGAGAAGTGGACACGGGTGGCTGAGGCGGCGGAACCGTTGTTTCACTCGGTTTGGGTGCGGACTGTTTCTCCGCGATATGACTTGGGCTCGGAGAAGGGCTTTTTTCTACGGCGGTGGCCGCTGTCTTGCCGGTAGCCACCTTTGACGCTGTGGTAGTCACCGGGCCGATCGGCTTTGTTGGAAGTGGTTGCCCACCGCCAGCTCGTGCGACTTTAAGTTCTTTTTGCAATGACGCCAATTCAGTGTTTTTAAGCGCGATCAGTTTCTGTTGCTTTTCGACGATGCCCTGCAACTTCTGCAATTTGGATTGCAGATCCATCAATTGTTGTTTATTCGAAACCGTGGCCTCTTGAATCAAAGACAGCTGCTTGTCGATTTGCGCTACTGAACCCGTATTGCTGCCGGGCATAGCCGAAGATGCGGACGGCGCCTGTCCCTTTTGCGTGCCCGTTTCCACACCCAGTATCTGAAGATGCCCGGCGGAAGGCCCAGTTTTCTGTCCCGCCTGTTCAGCTATCTTGATGGCTGGGGTCGCTCCATTTTTTGGCACTGCATTTGCTGCAGGCACATTCAAAGTGTTCCGGCCCGCCGTCTTGGCCTCATAAGCGCGCCACAGAGCATTTTGGCGCGCCACCTCTTTGCCCGCCTCAGAAGGCGGAATCGAAGCCATCGCGCTCCTCGAGGGAATCCTGAGCACATAACCCTGCATCAATCCGTTGATATTCCCGTTCACGAATGCCCTGGGATTGGCTTTAAGGATCGCCAGCATTTTTTGATATATGCCCGCTTTTCCACCAGAGATCCGACTCGCAATCTTGAAAAGTGTGTCTCCCCTCTTCACACGGTACTCGCGCAGATTGCCATTCTGCCGAATAGCCGATGAGGCGGCCATTGACGCCTGAGCGCCGATTTCAGTCGTAGTAAGAATCGGCTTGTTTGCTACTTCGACTTGCGGAGTAGATACGGCCGTGCTGGGTTTGCCCTGCAAGTAATTGGGCGGGTTCAACAAGATGGTGTACTCACGCACCAAATGGCCGCCAGGCCAACTTACCTCCAAAAGGAAATCCAGAAAAGGCTGTTTGACCGGATTTTTTGTTGTTACTTCAATATAAGAGGCGCCCTTGGCGCCCTTCACAAGCTTGAAGTGAAGGCGACTGAGGTAGTCCGGGCGAGGAATGCCCACCTGTTCGAACAACTGAGGTGGAGCCAATTTCACCTTCAAGCCTTGCAATTCTGAAGGTGTCGCTCCGAATAACTTGATGTCAGCACGCAATGGCTGATCCATAGTGGTTCCAACATCGATGCCACCCAGCCCGAGTGCCATTGATGCCGTAGGAGCCATCAAGGCGCCCATGATGGATAAGCTCAAGGTGAGTTTACGCACGTTTTTCCCCTCAGAGTTGGTATGATTTTGGGATCTGTTCGCTGAACAACAAAAAACTGTCCATGTTTTCAAATTCAATCGTGGTCATAGGGTTCGTTTACCCAACAACCCATGAACCACTCGAACCCTATGAAGCATGGCTTTTACACGGCTATTTCTAAGAATTTTTCAATTATCGCAAACTATAGAATAAACCCTTCTTTTTATCAAAGAGCGAACCCTCTCAATTATTTGGAAGTTTTCCTGCGAAAAACGTCGGAATGACGACTGACCACGCGATCGAGGAAGAGCAACCCCTCAAGATGGTCGATTTCATGCTGTACTGCTCTCGCCTCGAAACCTTCCATATCATATTCATGGATCGAGCCGTCGGCATCGGCGGCCTGCAGCCGGATACGTTCGGCACGCAAGACGTTCCCAGTGTAATCGGGCACTGACAGGCAGCCCTCGCGACCCAGAACATGACCTTCCCAGGCGAGTATTTCTGGATTGACCAGCACCAGATGACCGTGATTCGGAACCGGTTTACGAGTCTTTGAACAATCGACGATCACGACCCTCAATTGCCTCCCAACCTGGGGCGCAGCAATGCCTACCGCGGCGGGTCCGGCGCGGCGGGTATCCTCCAGATCACGGATGAACGCCTTCAGCTCTTCATCGAATTCTTTCACTGGCAGCGATGGCTGTCGCAGCCGCGGGTCCGGCCAGCGCAGAATTTCCAGCACCGCCATGCTCAGCCCACCATGGTATCTATAGCTTCGACCCCGAGTTCGACACCGCGCCCGCGCAAGGGCTCCAGCGCCGCGGCCACCGCCTCCAGGCCGCTGGGAGCGACGCCCTCGATCTGTATCACATACCAGGGCGCATCATCGGCTCCGGCGACATCTGTATCCAGAGCCAGAATGTTGAAGCCGATATCCGCCAGCGCCTCGCTCACTTCAGCCACGATGCCGGCGCGGTCCGCCTCGTGCACCCGTATCCGGACTTCGGGCTGCACATGCTGATGCAGTCTTCCTTCGATCGGATCCACATGCAAACGCAGATTCAAATCGGCGGACGCCGGCGCCAGACGCGCCTCCAGCGCCCGCGCATCGAGATCGGTGTGCACCATCAGCATGATGGTGAAATTCCCTCCAAGGCGTAGCATGGAAGCCTCACCCAGATTCGCGCCCAATGCAAACAGCTCACGCGCCAGACGCGCCACGATGCCGGGCCTGTCAGCACCCACCACGGTCAACATGTACCATTTTTCCATCAGTTAGCCTTTAAACCTCATGTTCATTCGAGATATCGTGCAGCCAGATCAAAGTCGCCATCCGGCCCGTTGCGCCGTCGCGGCGGTAGGAAAAAAAACGCGCCGGATCGCTATGGGTGCACAAACCGCCCCCGTACACGGCGTCAATGCCCAGCGCGGTCAGACGCAAGCGCGCCAGCGCATACAGATCTGCCAACCAGCGGCCGCCCGGCGAAGGGCGGAAGGCGCAAGCGGCGTCGGGCGAGTGTCCAAGGAAAGCCTCGCGCACCTCGCCGCCAACCTCGAAAGCCCGTGGGCCGATGGCCGGGCCGAGCCAGGCCAGGACATCCTGCGGCGGGGTTTCCAGCGCCGCCGCCGTAGCCTCCAGCACGCCGCCGGCCAGGCCGCGCCAACCGGCATGAGCCACGGCTACCCGGCTGCCTGCACGGTCGCAGAACAGCACCGGCAGACAATCGGCGGTCAGCACCGCGCATACCACACCCGTCTCGGTGGTGACTGCCGCATCGGCACAGATTCCCGGGCGCGATTTGCAATCTAACCGCGCTACGGCTGTGCCATGCACCTGCTGCAACCAAACAGGCTCATTGGGCAGCCGCCCCCACTGTTTGAGCAGCTGGCGATTTTCCTGCACCTTCAGTGGATCGTCACCCACATGAGCGCCCAGATTCATGCCGGCCCAGGCCTGTTCGCTAACCCCGCCCGCGCGCGTGGTGGTAAAAGCACGGACACGCAACGGCCCTGGCCAATTGGGAAGCACCCATTGGCACATGGGATCACTTGGCTTCATGAGCCTTGGCCGCATGGGCGCGTAAGCCGCTTATCAGCATTTGCATGTCATCTGGCATGGCGGCTTCCCAGAACATCGCTTCACCGGTCGCAGGATGGTTCAAGTCAAGGCGGGTCGCGTGCAGCGCCTGGCGATTGAAGCCTCGCAGCAATTCGGTCAGCGACGCTCCTGCGGCAGGCGGCAGCCGTAATCGTCCGCCATAGACGGGATCGCCTACGATGGGATGGCGTAGGTGGGACATATGTACGCGAATCTGATGGGTGCGCCCGGTCTCCAGACTCACTCGCAGCAAAGTGTGTCCGACAAACCGTTCCTCGATGCGGTAATGACTGACCGCGGGTTTCCCGCCGCTCACCACAGCCATTCGCTTGCGGTCTTTAGGGTGCCTGCCGATGGGGGCCTCCACACACCCCCCGGCGATCAGCTCCCCTTGTACCAGGGCAAGATACTCACGCCCTACTGCATGTTCAGCCAGAGCGGCCACCAGCTTCACGTGGGCGACGGGCGTTTTGGCCACCACCATCAGGCCGCTGGTGTCTTTGTCCAGCCGATGGACAATACCGGCACGAGGGAGCGCTGCCAGTTGTGGTGCATGATGCAAAAGGGCGTTGAGCACAGTTCCATCCCGATTACCGGCCGCGGGATGCACCACCCGTCCGGGCGGCTTGTTCAACACCAGGACATGCTCATCTTCATAGCGCACATCCAGCGCAATGACCTCGGGCTTGTCTTCAGTCAAGGATTCAGGCGCGGTTTCGATCTTCACCCTCTCGCCACCGTCCACTTTATGGCGCGGCTTTGGAATTATGCCATTAAGATGGATCCGCCCCGATTCAATCCATCCCTTGAGGCGACTACGCGAATACTCGGGCAGCATCGCCGCCAATGCCTGATCAAGGCGCAAACCTGCCAGTTCATCAGGAATGAGTCGATCAACAAGATGCTTCTCAGACATTCGCTTTCATCCGGGAGAAACAGGCGTTTGAAATTCCGTCAAAATGGATCGACGAGTCATAAAAAACGCGACCAGGAAAGCACATGAACTTCATTGCGAATTGACCTCACTCATTCGTTTTGGCTTATTTCAACGGCGTATTGAGATATACTCGCCTCTTATTATTCCGACTCACCAGGAAACTGTCATGCGTTTTTGGCGATACGTGGCCCCACTGATTTTGCTCACCACCCTGGCCGCTTGCGCCGGCAGCGGCAACCCGACTGCCGGCTGGTCGCCGGAACACCTTTATAGCGCGGGTAAAACGGCGCTCGATAAGGGAAATTACAACAAGGCCATCAATTACTTTCAAACCTTGCAGGGACGTTATCCTCTCGGCTATTACGCTCAGCAAGCACAACTCGAAGTGGCCTACGCCTATTACAAGAACGGCGAACCCAAATCCGCCATCGCATCGGCGCAAGAATTTATCCGCGAACATCCCCGTTCCCCTGCCGCACCCTATGCCTATTACCTCATCGGCCTCGCCGATTTCAAGGTGACCGGCGGCATTATCCCGCTGTTTCGGCCCGATATCGAATATCAGGTCGATGTACGGCCACTGCGCCGCTCATTCATGGCCTTCAAAACCCTGATCGAAAAATATCCATACAGCAAATACGCATCCGACGCGCGCCAGAGAATGATCTATCTTCGCAACATGCTGGCGGCCCACGACCTCTATGTCGCCGATTACTACCTGCGCCGTGGCGCCTGGGCGGCAGTCATTGACCGTTGCGAAAATGTACTCACGGAATATCCCGGCGCCGCCGGCACTCCCAAGGCATTGGTTATGATGGTCAAAGCCTATCGCAAACTGGATATGAAAACACTTGCCCGGCAAACGTATGAGGTGCTCAAGCTCAATTACCCCAAGCAGGCCGCAAAACTGGAGGGTTGACACCATGACGGATTTCTTTGCCACCATACGCCGCCGCCACTCCGTACGTCATTACCAGGAGGACATGCCGGTCGAGGAGGAAAAACTCAATGCAGTGCTCGAAAGCGCCGTTGCTGCACCTTCGGCGGGCGATCTTCAAGCCTATCAGATCGTCGCCATTCGTGATGCCGCCACCCGCGCTGCGCTGGCCAGAATCACCGACCAGACCTTCCTTGCCGAAGCGCCCGTGAGCCTGGTTTTTTGCACCGACGCCGAACGTTCCGCCAAAGCGTTCGGCGAACGCGGCCGCGAACTCTATGCCTTGCAGGACGCCACCATCGCCGCCTCCTACGCTCAGCTCGCCGCGGTAGCCGGCGGCCTCGGAAGCGCGTGGGTCGGCTATTTCGATGGCGGCGAAGTCGCACGCGCGCTGGATCTCCCGGCTGGGCTCACTCCGGTCGCCATACTCGCGCTCGGCTACCCCGCCGAGCTACCCGAACCCACGCCTCGCCGGCGTCTCGACGAGGTGGTGACCATGCGTTGACGGCCAACGCCGTCATATTGGCCTTTCAGAGGGCTTCGGCATCTTCCTCGCCAGTGCGGATACGGATGATCCGCTCCACCGGCGTAATGAATATCTTTCCGTCCCCGATCTTGCCCGTACGCGCTGCCTGCTGAATCGCCTCCACGCAGGCATCGACCCGGTCATTGGTGACCACGATCTCGATCTTGATCTTGGGCAGGAAATCGACCACATACTCAGATCCACGATACAGCTCCGTATGCCCTTTCTGGCGTCCGAAACCCTTGACCTCGGTCACCGTCATGCCGGTGATCCCCTGTTCCATGAGTGCGGCCCGCACGTCATCTAGACGAAACGGCTTGATAATGGCATCGACTTTTTTCATTTCAGACTCCTCGGTAAGTTGCTGAGATGGTTTCATGATGAGCGGCAACGGTAGCCGGAGGTGATCGGGTAACGCCGATCTTTGCCGAAAGCGCGCGCCGTGATTCTCGGCCCCGGCGGCGCTTGACGACGCTTGTATTCGTTGCGCAACACCATGGCGGCTACCCGCTCCACGGTTTCGCGCTCAAAACCATCGGCCACGATTTGCTCCACGGAGTAATCACGCTCCACGAAACGCTCCAGAATCGGGTCGAGTATCTCGTAAGGCGGCAGGGTATCGGAATCTTTCTGCCCGGGTGCCAGTTCGGCGGAGGGCGGGCGTATCAGCACTCGCTCGGGAATCACGGCACCACGCTCATTGCGCCAGCGCGCCAGGCGATAGACAAGCGTCTTGGGTACATCCTTGAGGGGCGCAAACCCCCCTGCCATGTCACCATACAAGGTGGCGTAACCGACCGCCATTTCGCTCTTGTTGCCAGTCGTCAGCACCATCTTGCTTGTCTTGTTAGAAATAGCCATCAGCAACACGCCGCGACAGCGCGCCTGGATGTTTTCCTCGGTAACATCCGGGGGCATGTTTGCGAATAGCGGCGACAACACCTCCAGAAAAGCATTGAAAGGCGGTTCTATGGAGAGCTCATGCATGTTTATATCAAGGGCCGCGCATTCGGCCCGCGCATCCTCAAGGCTCATCGCGGCGGTGTAGCGCGAAGGCATCGTCACCGCCATCACCGCCTCAGCGCCCAGCGCATCTACCGCTATGGCCAAGGTAAGCGCCGAATCGATTCCGCCGGAAAGCCCCAGCACCACACCGGGAAAGCCGTTCTTGCGCACGTAATCGCGCACCGCAAGGCGCAGCGCCGCATAAGCCCATTCCTCGACCGAGGCCGGCAAGGGCGCGACGCGGCCGTCTCCGCCCGGCAGATCCAGCGTCTCCACTGCTTCGGCAAAGGCCGGCAGGCGACAGGCGAGCTTGCCGGCCGCCCCGAATGCCAGCGAGCTGCCGTCGAACACCAGCTCGTCCTGCCCGCCCACCTGGTTCACGTACACCAGCGGCAGGCCGGTTTCCGCCACGCGCTGGCGCAGCACCGCCTCGCGGGCCGCGTACTGACCGAGATGGAAAGGCGAGGCGTTGATGCCGATGAGCACCTGCGCCCCGGCGGCGAGGGCCTGAGCGGCCGGTTGCGGATGCCAAAGATCCTCGCATACCAGTAAGCCAAGACGGACGCTCTCAACCTCGACCACGCACGCAGACTCGCCTTCGATAAAATATCGCTTTTCATCGAACACGCTGTAATTGGGCAGGCGCTGTTTCGCGTAGCGCGCGCGAATTTCCCCCTCCTGCAGCAGCAAGGCACCATTGCGCAAGCCTTCGGCATCGCGGTATGGAGCTCCGAGCACAACCGCCATGTCCGCCGTTTCCCGAGCGATCCGCCGCAATGCGTCTTCACTGCGTTGCAGGAAGGATTGCCGCAGCAAAAGATCCTCCGGCGGGTACCCCGTCAGCACCAGTTCGGAGAAAATGGCCAGCTTGACGCCCTGATTGGCTTTCGCCGCCCGCGCACGTTCGATGACCATGTCGGCATTACCCTCGATGTCGCCCACCAAGGGATTGCATTGCACCAGCGCGATTCTCAAGCCCATGGGATCACCCACCCGCGAACGGCAGGTCGCCTCAAAGCACACAAGGAATTCACAGCAAAGCCGCCATGCGCGCGCCCATGTCGGCGGGCGAACGCACCACGTGTACGCCCGCCGCTTCCAGCGCGGCGAACTTCTGCTCCGCCGTGCCCTTGCCGCCGGCGATGATCGCTCCGGCATGGCCCATGCGCTTGCCCGGCGGCGCGGTCACTCCGGCGATGTAGGCCACCACCGGCTTGTTGACCTGGGCATTGATATAGGCCGCGGCCTCTTCCTCGGCCTGGCCGCCTATCTCGCCGACCAAGATGATGCCCTCGGTCTGCGGATCGGCGTTGAACAGCGCCAGGCAATCGACGAAATTCATGCCCTGTATGGGGTCGCCGCCGATGCCCACGCAGGTGGACTGGCCCAGCCCCGCCTGAGTGGTCTGATGCACCGCCTCGTAAGTGAGGGTGCCCGAGCGCGAGACGATGCCGACCCGTCCCGGGTGGTGGATATAACCGGGCATGATGCCGATCTTGCACTCACCCGGGGTGATCACGCCGGGGCAGTTGGGGCCGATCAGGCGCGCCTGCGGATAATCGGCCAGCGCCGCGCGCACCCGCAGCATGTCCAGCACCGGTATGCCCTCGGTGATGCACACGATGAGTTCCAGCCCCGCGTCGGCGGCCTCGAGGATGGCGTCGGCCGCGAACGGCGGCGGCACGTAGATCATCGTCGCCTGCGCGCCAGTTGCTTTTGCCGCCTCATGCACAGTGTCGAACACCGGCAGGCCGAGATGCGTCTGCCCGCCCTTGCCGGGCGTCACGCCGCCGACCAGTTTCGTGCCATAGGCCAATGCCTGTTCGGAATGAAAACTTCCTTGCTTGCCGGTGAAGCCTTGGCATATCACCCGCGTATTCTTATCCACCAAAATACTCATGCCGCCTCCCCGGCCGCCAGGGCCACCGCTTTTTGCGCCGCCTCGGCCAATCCTGAAGCAGCCACCACATTCAGGCCGGAGCCGGCGAGCAAGGCGCGGCCCTCCTCGGCCCGCGTGCCTTCCAGACGCACTACCACCGGCAGGCGCACGTCGATTTCGTCCATGGCCTGCAAGAGGCCCTCGGCAATCAGATCGCAGCGCACAATGCCACCAAAAATATTGACCAGCACGACGCGCACGTGTTCGTCGGAAAGAATCAGCTTGAACGCTTCGGTGACCCGTTCTGCAGTGGTGCCGCCGCCCACGTCGAGGAAATTGGCCGGCTCGCCGCCACACAGCTTGATCAGATCCATGGTTGCCATCGCCAGGCCGGCGCCGTTGACCATGCAGCCAATGGCGCCTTCGAGATGGATATAATTGAGGCCATGCGCGCGAGCGCGGGCCTCGCGGGAATCCTCCTGGCTCACGTCGCGCAGAGCGGCCAGATCAGGGTGGCGAAACAAGGCGCTGTCGTCCAACGCAACTTTCGCATCCACCGCCAGCAGCTCGCCCTCTCGCGTCACCGCCAGCGGATTGATCTCGATCAACGAGGCGTCGGTGTCTAGCAACAATCGATGCAGCTTCAGCAGCAACTCGGAAAACGCGCCGACCAGCTTCGGCTCCAGCCCCAGTGCGAAGCCAATGCGCCTTCCCTGCCAGGGCAACAGCCCAGCGGCTGGATGGGCATGCTCGCTGACGATGCACTCGGGCATCTGCGCCGCCACTTGCTCGATATCCATGCCGCCAGAGGAGGAAGCAATCGCAGCCACGCGGCGGCGTTCGCGATCCACGAGTAGGCTAACATACAGCTCGCGCTCAATGGCGGTCGCCGGTTCGATCAACACCGTTTCCACCGGCAGCCCCTCGGGGCCGGTCTGGGGAGTGACGAGCCGCCGCCCCAGCAGAGATTCGACCGCCTCACAAAGCGCCTCGCGGCTACGCACCAGACGCACGCCGCCCGCCTTGCCGCGCCCTCCCGCGTGAATCTGAGCCTTGACCACCCAGGCCGCTCCGCCCAGCGCCTCGGCCGCCGCCCAGGCCTCCTCGGGCGAAAGCGCGGTACGGCCAGCGGGCACTTTCACGCCGTAACGCACGAACAACTGCTTGGCCTGATATTCATGTAGATTCATGGAACGCCCCTGTAAGATGCATGACGAAGGCGATTTGTTCACCGCCCGAATTCGGATACGCTATTCTGCCCCATTTGGAGATTCGTTTGCCATGGCCCGCCTGCTCGCCATCCTGCTCATTGCCGCGTTCGCTTGGTATCTATATCGTCGCTTGCAAGCGACGCATCCAGCCTCGCGCCCCGGCAGGCATACCGAAGACACCGTCAAATGCGCCCATTGCGGCGTCTATCTGCCAGCCCGCGACGCTCTGCATGAGGGCTCACGGGCATGGTGCTGCGAGGCGCACCACCGCCTCGATCAATCCCGACACGAGTGAACGCGCGCGGGCCCAAGCGAGTATGATGCGATATCCTGATTCATCGTCTGCCGCCTCGAACGCATGGCGGGCGCTGCAATTATTCAACATCTACCGCATTCTTGTCGCCCTGCTGTTCATCGGCCTGCTGCTGAGCAATTTGCGCAGCCGTTATCTGGGGCATACCTATCCTCGTTTGTATGCCTTCGACCTGCTCGGCTATCTGCTGGTGGCTATCTTTGCTCTGTTCACCGCCCGACTGCGCTCGCCGCCCTTCGCAATCCAGGCGGGCGCGCTCGCTGCACTCGACATCACTTTCGTCTTCCTGCTTCTGCATTCCAGTGGCGGTTTGGCCAGTGGCCTCGGCGTCCTTCTCATTCCGCCGGTGGCAGCCGTCGGCGTACTCATGCCCGGCATCTGGGCGCTGTTTGCGGCCGCCGTCGCTTCCCTGTTGCTCATCGGTGATCAGACGCTGCTGTTCTGGCAAGGCGTGGCCGACGATCGCGCCTATGCTTCTGCGGGCTTTCTCGGCCTGGCCTTGTTTGCCACCGCGATCATCAGCCAGTACCTTGGCAATCGCGCCCGTGCCGGAGAAGCCCTGGCCACCCGCCGCGGCATCGATCTTGCCAATCTCACCGAACTCAGCGAATACGTCATCGATCACTTGCAAAGCGGTCTGATCGTGATCGATTTGCAAGGCCGCTTGCATCTGATCAATCAGCGCGCAAAAGCCTTGCTCGGCCTCGGCACGCCCCCTGAGAGCCGCTATCTTGGCCGGATCTCCCCGCCGCTGATGGATCTTGCACGCGCCTGGCGGCGTCAAACGACCGGCCACGCGCCGACCCTGCGCCTGGAGGGACGGGAGAAGGATCTACGCGTCGAGTTCGCCGCCCTGCCCGGCGATTCCGGCGCGGTGATCATCACCCTGCATGATCAGGCCGAGCTGGTGGCCCGCATCCAGACGGCCAAACTGGCCTCCCTGGGCCGCCTGGGCGCCAGCATCGCGCATGAAATCCGCAATCCCTTGTCGAGCATCAGCCATGCGGCGCAATTGCTGCAGGAATCCGCCTCCCTCGACCCGAGCGACCGCCGTTTGCTGGACATCATCCGCGCTCAGAGCGACCGCATCGACCGCATCATCGCCGACGTACTGCGTTTGGCGCGCAAGGAACCGCCCGCCACGGCGACCCTCGATCTCGCCCGCTGGCTGCCAGCGCGCGCCGACATCCTCAAACTATATGCCGGAAGCGATGCGCTCGTGCGCATTCATGCACACGATTCGCCGCTGCGGGTGAGCTTCGATGAAAACCAGCTGGAACAGATCCTTGCCGGCTTGTGTGAAAATGCCGCCGTGCATGGACGTTCTGCCGACGGCCGGCTGGAAATCAGCCTCGAAGTCCGCCGTGATGCCGAAAGCGGAGCGATCGTGCTGGACGTATGCGACAAAGGCCCGGGCATTGCCCGCGAACACCTGGAGCATTTGTTCGAGCCTTTTTTCACTACTTCCGTCTCCGGCACCGGCCTTGGCCTCTATCTGGCACGCGAACTGTGCCTGATCAACGGTGCCGAGATCATTTACGTCCCCACGCCCGGCGGTGCCTGTTTCCGTCTGCGCTTTTTACCGGCGGAGGGTTCGCTTTAGCAGGCTCTGAGACTGTTAAAATATCCTGACCCGGATGTTTCACAAATTCCCGCGATACCGGCACTAGTTATGGAACATTCGGGCTGATAATCCGCCAAAATGCCTCTTAAGGATTCGCCCATGCCCAGCCGCAAGATTCTCGTCGTCGATGACGAACCCGACATCCGTGAACTGCTCGAAATCACTTTCATGCGCATGGGGCTGGAAACACGCGCCGCGGAGGCTCTGGCCGAGGCGCGCGCGCTCCTCGAAGCCGAAGACTTCGGCCTGTGCCTCACCGACCTGCGCTTGCCGGACGGCTCCGGCATCGATCTGGTCGAATACATACAACAACGCCACCCCGGACTCCCGGTGTCTGTCATCACCGCCTACGGCAGCATGGAAACCGCGATCGCCGCGCTCAAGGCCGGCGCCTTCGATTTTCTCGCCAAACCCATCGATGTGCCTCGCCTGCGAGTGCTGGTGCAATCCGCCCTCAAGGCCGGCGGCCCGCCGAAGGGCACGCCTAACCGGCGCGCCAGCCGCCTGCTCGGCGACTCCCCCGCCATGCGGCGCATCCGCGAACTGGTCGCCAAGCTCGCGCGCAGCCAGGCGCCGGTGTTCATCCACGGCGAATCCGGCACCGGCAAGGAACTCATCGCCCGCCAGATTCACGATCAGGGGCCGCGCCGCACCGCGCCGTTCGTGCCCGTCAACTGCGGCGCCATCCCCGCCGAGCTGGTGGAAAGCGAATTCTTCGGCCACCTCAAGGGCAGTTTCACCGGCGCCGCCGCCGACAAGCCCGGCCTGTTCCAGGCCGCCGACGGCGGCACCTTGTTTCTCGACGAGGCCGCCGACCTACCGCTGGCGATGCAGGTCAAGCTGCTGCGCGCCCTGCAGGAAAGGAAGGTCAAGCCGGTCGGCGCCACTGCCGAGATTCCGGTGGACGTGCGCATTCTTTGCGCCTCGCACAAAGACCTGGCCGAAGAAGTCGCCGCCGGCCGCTTCCGCCAGGATCTGTACTACCGCCTCAACGTGATCGAAATCGTCGCCCCGCCCCTGCGCGAACGGCGCGAAGACATTCCCCTGCTCGCCTCTCGCCTGCTCGAGCGCATCGGCGAGCGCTGGGGCCAGCCCGCGCCCACGCTGTCCGAAGACGCGCTGGAACGCCTGCAAAATTACGACTTTCCCGGCAACGTGCGCGAACTGGAAAACATCCTCGAACGCGCCTCTACCTTATGTGAAGGCCGCCTCATTCGCGCCGCCGACCTCTCCTTGCCGATGAGGCACGCCGCGCCTTCGGGGCCACCGACCGCGGCGCCCGAGAAACCGCCCGCGAAAGCACAGGAAAACGCCCCCCTCGACACCCGCCTCGTCATGCAGCAGCGTGACATCATTTTGCGCGCGCTGGAAGACTGCCGCTGGAACCGCACCGCCGCCGCCGTCAAACTCGGCCTCAGCCTCCGTCAGCTCCGCTACCGTCTGAAAAAGCTGGGCATAGAATAAAGCGGTGGCGGCAGGTTTCGACAAAATTTGTCACATTCCGACAATTCTCGTCACCCTCTTTGCCCGCGCCGCCGGCCGCAACTGCATTGGCGCGTGAACACGCGCCTGGCACGGATTTTGAAAGGCTATGCACAGCCGCAATAAAACGGCGCAAACCATACGAACCCATGGAGACCCCAATCATGAAGAAAAATCTGCAACAAGGCTTCACCCTGATCGAACTGATGATCGTGGTGGCCATCATCGGCATACTCGCCGCCATCGCCATCCCGATGTATTCGAACTATGTCGTCAAGTCACAGGCCGCCGCCGGCCCGGTGCTCTCGGCCGGCGCACGCACCGCCGTCGCCGAGTGGTACGCCAGCCATGGTAACTTCACTATAGGCACAGCTACGCCCGCCAACGCTTCGCTCGGTCTGGCTGAGCCCGCCAGCATTGCCGGCAAGTACGTCAAGAGCGTCAGTGTCGCCGATTCTGGCCAGATCACCGTCACCTACAGCGACAAGACCAACACCGCGCTGTCCGGCAAAACGCTGGTCGAATCGCCCGTGGCCAACAACGGCTCGGTGCAGTGGAAATGCTCCAAAACCAGCACCGTCGACACCGCCAAATACCTCGGTTCCTTCTGCGGTTAAGCAGAAAACCAGGCGACGCTTGCGCCAACCGCCTCTAAGCACAAGCAGCAAGCGGCATGAGCCTGACTTCGCGCCCCGTCATCGACGGGGCGTTTTTTATGGCCCGCCGCGCCGGCTCTGGCCGGCGCCGTGCCGTATAATCGCGTCGGCGCGCCCTTTGCGCTTCGACCCGAACCCGTATCCCAGGAATCTTTATGCGTCAGACCCTGACTTTCGCCGCCGGCCTGCTCCTGGCTCTCGCCGTCACGGTGCTGATTTACTGGCCGGGGGTACACGGCCCCTTCCTGCTGGACGATTTCGCCAACATCGTCAACAACCCGGCGCTGAAAATCCATCGCCTGGACTACAGCGCGCTGATGGCGGCGGCCTTTTCCTCCGACGCCGGCCCCCTGCACCGTCCCATCGCCATGCTCAGCTTCGCGCTGAACGAATACTTCTTCGGCCCGGGAGCCGCATCCATGAAGGCGACCAACATCGTCATCCACGCCGTCAACGGCGGGCTGGTGTATGCCTTCATGACCCGGCTGCTCACCGCCTACCGCCGGCGCTTCCGCCCCGAGCTGACGCGCGGCCAGGTGCTGGGCGCGGCGCTGGCTATCGCCTGCGCCTGGCTGGCGCTGCCCATCAACCTCACCGCCGTGCTCTACGTGGTGCAGCGCATGACCAGCCTGTCCGCCACCTTCGTGCTGATCGGGCTGATCTTCTACCTGTGGGGGCGGCTGCGCATGCTCGAAGGCCGCGCGGGGCTGTGGATGCTGTGGTTCGGCATCGCTTTTTTCGGCGCGCTGGCGGTGCTGACCAAGGAAGACGGCGCGCTGCTGCCGGTGTACACGCTGGTCATCGAATGGGCGCTGTTCGGCTTCGCCCGCGCCGGCGGCGGGCGCGACCGTAGGCTGTATGTGCTGTATGCCGCGCTGCTGCTCGCGCCGGGCGCGGCGGGGCTGGCCTGGCTGTGGCCCGGCGTCGCCGGCAGCTTCCATCACTCCGGCCGGCCGTTCACCATGGCCGAGCGCCTGCTCACCGAGCCGCGCGTGTTCTTCGACTATATCTACTGGACGCTGGCGCCCAACCTGAACGCGCTGTCGCTGTATCACGACGATTATCCCATTTCTCGCGGCATTCTCTCGCCGCCGACCACGCTGCTTTCCATTCTCGGCGTGATTGCGCTGCTGGCCGTGGCGGTCTGGCAGCGGCGCAAGCGCCCGCTGCTGGCGCTGGGTATCGTCTGGTTCTTCGCCGGGCAACTGATGACCGGCACGATTTTCAATCTCGAACTGGTGTTCGAGCAGCGCAACTATCTGCCTGACCTGGGGTTGTTGCTGGCGCTGTTCGGAACGGTGCTGCTGGAGCCGCCGGTCGAATACCTGAAACTCGCCCGCCGCACGCTGGTGGTGGCGCTCATCGCCCTGTACGCGCTGATCCTCGGCCTGCGCGTGCAGGAGTGGTCGAACGGCCTGCGCCTGGCCGAGATGCAGGCGGCCATGCATCCGCACTCGCCGCGCGCCACCTATGCATTAGGGCGGATTCTGGGTGCGGCGGCCATCAGCGAACCGCACAACGCCAAACTCATCGAGACCGCCACCCGCGCGCTGGACGAGTCCGCTGCCATTCCCGGCTCCAGCCTGCTGGCCGATCAGGCGCTGCTGATCCTCTACGCGCAGGTGCACCGCCCCATCGACCCCAAGTGGTGGCGGCGCATTGATCACAAGCTGGAAGCCCAGCCTCTGTCGGCGCAGAACCAGGTGTCGCTGCAATATCTGGTGACTTGCGAGGTGGAAAAGCATTGCCGGTTTTCCAACCGGCGGATGCAGAAAATGTTTTCCATCGCCCTGAAACGGTTTCCGGACAATCCGAATCTGCTCAGCATCTACGCCAACTGGGTGTTGAACGTGCGCCACGAACCGCTGGCCGCGCGCGCCCTGATGCGAAAGGCGGTCACGCTCGACCCGCGCCAGCCGCAATACTGGGTTAACCTGATCCGTCTGGATATCGCCTTGTACCGCTTCAAGGACGCCCGCGCCGAGATCGCGCAACTGGCGCGCTACAACCGCCTGGGCCAGCTCGACGATACCCTGCGTTCTTTGCGCCGGCAGCTGCAACAAGCCGAGGCGACTTTTTCCCGGCAGGTGAAAAAGGCCAAGGCGAAAGCGCCGCCGTGAAAAGCGTTAATCAGCGCTTTTAATGGCGATGACAAGATCCATGACATTGGTGCCGGTGGGCCCAGTGGTCACGAGATCGCCGCTCAAGGCGAGAAAAGCACCGGAATCCGCTTTGGCCAGAGCCTCGGCGGCGCTCATTCCTCCAGCCTCGCCCCGCGCCACGGTGCCGCCGTCAACAAGGGCGCCGGCGTCCGCCGTGGGACCGTCAGTGCCGTCGCTGCCGGCGGCCAGCAATACCACCGAGCGGCATCCCGCCAGCTCGATTGCGGCAGTGAGCGCGAAATGCTGGTTGCGCCCGCCACGTCCCGGGTTGGGTGGCAAGCGCAGTGTGGTTTCGCCGCCCCAGATCCAGGCGCCGGGTTGAGCGGTTTTCATAAAGCGGCCGATCTCTCTTGCGGTGACGGTGGTGTCGCCGAACAAGCGCTGCACGGGAAGATGGGCGACGAAACCGCGCGCCTTTGCGGTCTCGGCGGCCGCAAGCAGAGCATCATCCAGCCGCGCGACGATCTCATGGGGAACCGGTAAAGCCTTGGGGATGAAAGGCGGCGCGCGCTCGACCCATTCGCGCAGCCACGCCGGAAGCGGCGGCAAGTCGCCAGGCAACGGTTCGGCCAGCAGTCCCGAGCCGATGATGCGGATATCGTCACCGGCCACATCGGATATCTCCAGCACCCGAGCCGGCCTGTGGCCGAGCCAGGCACGCAGGCGACCGCCTTTGATCCTGGAAAAGCGCTGACGAATACGATTGACCGCCTCGATATCGAGGCCGCTCGCCAGTAGCCAGTCATTGATCTTTCGCAAGGCATTCAAGTCCATGCCCGGCGGCAGGACCTCGACCAGACTGGAAGCGCCTCCGGAAACAAGAAACAGCACAAAAGCCTCCGGCGGCAAGGACTCCAGGCAGCCAATCAGGGCTTCTCCCGCAGCCAGGCTGCCTGGCCCCGGAACCGGATGCTCGCCAATGCATGCCCGCCATTTTTGCGGCTCATGCAGATCTTTTGGCTCATAGCCTTGCTTGGTGACCAACAGGCCGTCGGCGAAGTCGCTTCCCAGCGCTTCTTCGGCACCCATCGCCATGGAAGCGGCCGCCTTGCCGATGGCGACGATATGCCGCTCACCGGCCGGCACGGGATGGGCCTGCAAAGCGCTGCGCACTGTGCGGCGCCCTTCCACGCGGCGCAAAGCGGCGTGAAATATTTCCAGCGCCTGGCGGCGAAGATCGGCCTCAGTCAAGGCCACGGCTCAGGTCGCGCATAATGTCGTTTACATTTTCAAGACCTACCGAAACGCGCAACAAGCCTTCGCGAATGCCAGCCGCCTCACGCTGTTCGGGGCTGAGACGTCCATGCGTGGTGGTGGCGGGATGGGTAATCGTGGTTTTGGTGTCGCCGAGATTGGAGGTGATGGACAGCATCCGCGTGGAGTCGATCACCCGCCAGGCCGCCTCCCGTCCGCCCTTGACTTCAAAAGAAACCACGCCGCCAGGCCCGGATTGCTGAGTCATCGCAAGCGCATGTTGAGCATGACTGGCAAGACCGGGGAAATAGACCCGCTCCACCGCTGGATGGCTTTCAAGAAACTCGGCCAGAGCCTGGGCGTTGGCGCTGTGGGCGCGCATGCGCAGATCGAGCGTTTCCAGTCCCTTTAGGAATACCCATGCGTTGAATGGGCTCATGGTGGGGCCTGCGGTGCGAAGAAAGCCGAACACCTCCTTGCCCACCTTTTCCGCATCACCCACCACCGCGCCGCCTACGCACCGTCCCTGGCCGTCGAGATATTTGGTGGCCGAATGGATCACCAGATCCGCGCCCAGCGCAAGCGGTTTTTGCAGGGCCGGAGTGCAAAAACAATTGTCCACCGCCAGCCAGGCGCCGTGGGCATGGGCCAGATCGACCAGCGCGCGGATATCGGCAAGTTCCATCAAGGGATTGGAAGGGGTTTCAGCGAACAGTAGACGAGTATTTGGCGAAATGGCCGCTTCCCATGCGGATACGCTGGTCTGATCGACGAAATCCACGCCGATGCCAAAGCGGCTGAGATAACGCTCGAAAAGGGTGATGGTGGAACCGAAGACGCCGCGCGAACAGACGATGTGATCGCCCTGGCTGAGCAGCGCGAGGCAAACAGAGAGGATCGCTGCCATGCCCGAGGCGGTAGCGACGCAGGCTTCCCCGCCTTCCAGGGCCGCAAGGCGATCCTGGAAAGTGCGCACGCTGGGATTGGTGAAACGCGAATAGATATTCCCCTGCTTTTCTCCAGAGAAAACCGCTGCGGCTTCGGCGGCGCTTGAGAAGGTAAAACTCGAGGTGGTATAGATCGGCTCGGAATGTTCGTGCTCGATGCCACGCACCTGACCCGCGCGAACGGCGAGCGTTTCAAATCCAAAATCCTCATTATGCATGACATGACCCCCAAGGCGAATAGAGAAGAAACGGAAAACGGCAGGATAGCCGAGTCAGGAGCCGCATTCCAGAGGCATGTATAGCGGAAAATGGGCTCACGAAAGGCGTTGGCGCACAGTTTCGAACAGGCAGATTCCGGCGGCCACGGATACGTTCAGGCTTTCCATGCTCGGATCAATGGGAATGCGCACGCGCAGGTCACATGCCTTTGCTGTCAGCCGCCGCAAGCCGGCGCCTTCCGCTCCCAGCACCCACACCAGCGGAACCCGCAAATCCTGTGCGTACAGGCTTTCCTTGGCCGAGCCATCGGCGCCGATGACCCATAGGCCGGATTTTTTCAAGGCTTCCAGAGCACGCACCAGATTGGTCACGCTGAAAAAAGGGACAATATCGGCCGCGCCGGAAGCCGCTTTGCGCGCCACGGGAGTCAAGGTGGCCGCACGATCGCGCGGCGCGATCACTGCCAGCGCGCCTGCCGCCGCCGCGGTACGCAAACAGGCGCCAAGGTTGCGTGGATCGGTGACGCCATCCAGAGCCAGCAGCAGGGGTGATCGGGCGGCTTCGACCCGTTCGAGCAACTCGGATTCACCAAGCGGCGGCAATGGGCGGTATTCGGCAACAACGCCCTGGTGACGGCCATCGGCAACGCGCTTGTCCAACGCCTTGCGCGACCCGCTCTGCACGGACACGCCCTGGCTTCTCGCCTGTTCCGCCAGGGCTTGCAAGCGTTGATCGTTGCGGCCCGCGTCGATCATCACGCTGAGTACGCGCTCGGGCTCATGCGCAAGGGCCGCCTCGACCGCGTGAATGCCATGCAGCCAGATCGTATGCTTGCCGCTCATGCCTTTTTCCGCCGCTTACGGCTTGCGCCGCGCTTGCGTCTTGAATTGCTCTTTTTCGAAGTGGGCGATAACCGTTCTTCCCCTTCTTCCACCGGCACGAAATCGATTTTGCGTTCATCGAGATCGACTCTCGCCACTTGTACCCGTAAAGGATCGCCGAGCCGGTACACGCGTCCGCTGCGTTCGCCGCGCAAGCATTGGCCGATGGGGTCGAATTGATAGTAATCGTTGCGCAGCGCCGTCACATGCACCAGCCCTTCCACGTAAATGTCTTTTAACTGCACGAACAGGCCAAAGCTGGTAACAGTGCTGATAAGGCCGTCGAATTCACCGCCGAGTTTGTCTTGCATGTATTCGCACTTGAGCCAGTCGACCACATCGCGCACGGCTTCGTCGGCACGCCGCTCAGTCATGGAACAGTGTTCTCCGAGAGACACCATTTCGGCCTGGGTATAGTCGAATTCGGCCGGCTTGCGGCCGCTCAGGGCGTGGTAGATCCCGCGATGCACAAGAAGATCGGGATATCGCCGTATCGGCGAGGTGAAATGCGCGTAGGCCGGATGCGCGAGGCCGAAGTGGCCACTATTGTCCGGCGAATACACCGCTTGCTGTAAAGAGCGCATCAGCATCGTCTGGATCAGTTCCGCGTCAGGGCGGCCCTTTATCTGGCGCATCAAGGCGGCATAATCCTTCGGTGTGGGTGAATCGCCTCCTCCCAGGGTCAAGCCCATTCCGCCCAGAAAAGCGCGCAGTTTTTCCAGCCGCTCGATCGTGGGGCCTTCGTGGATGCGATACAGCGTGGGTATCTTGCGCCGGCCGAGGAATCGGGCGGCGGCCACATTGGCCACGATCATGCATTCTTCAATGAGTCGGTGGGCGTCGTTTCGCACCACCGGGACGATGCGTTCGATTTTCTGCTCTTCCCCGAAGACGATACGCGTTTCCTGAGTATCGAAATCTATCGCTCCGCGCCGGCGACGAGCGCGTGCCAGCGCTTTATAGAGCGCATACAAATCTTCCAGATGCGGCACCAGCGTCTCGCGGCGGCGTCGGGCGGGCAAACTGCGATCGACCAGGATTTCGGCCACTTCGGTATAGGTCAGGCGCGCGGCCGAGCGAATCACCGCAGGATAGAATTCATGAGTTTTCAGTGCACCGCCCTTGGAGATCTGCATGTCGGCCACCACCGCAAGGCGGTCGACCTCAGGATTGAGGGAACACAAACCGTTTGACAGAGCTTCGGGCAGCATGGGGATCACGCGGTTGGGAAAATAGACCGAGGTGCCCCGCTTGGCCGCTTCTTCATCGAGAGCGCTATCCTTGCGCACATAATGACTCACGTCGGCAATCGCCACCACAAGACGCCAGCCACCCTCTGGCAAGGGTTCACAATAAACGGCATCGTCGAAATCGCGGGCATCCTCGCCATCGATGGTAACCAGCGGCAACGCCCGAAGATCCACCCTTCCCCGCTTGTCTTCTTCAGCCACTTCGCTGTCCAAGGCGTGCGCCACGTCCTCGACGATTTCCGGCCATTCGAACGGCAGCTCGAAACTGCGCACGGCGATATCCACCTCCATTCCGGGCGCCATGTGATCACCCAGGATCTCTACAACGCGCCCGATGGGCTGCTTGTGCTTGCTCGGCTGTTCAACGATCGCCGCCAGCACGATTTGACCGTTGCGCGCTCCCATCGTGGCTTCAGGCGGAATCAGCACGTCCAAAGTGAGACGCTTGTTGTCGGGAGAGACGTAGGCCACGCCATGCTCTTCGAAAAAACGCCCCACCACTTGATGGGTGTTGCGTTCCAGCACCTCAATTACGGCGCCTTCCTGGCGTCCGCGATGATCGACGCCCATGATGCGCACCACCGCCCGATCGCCATGAAAAAGCCTTCTCATTTGCCGGGGAGCGAGAAACACGTCATCACCGCCTTCATCCGGCGACAAAAACCCGAAACCATCGGGATGAGCGATCACCCGCCCGCGCACCAACCCCTTCTCGCTTACCGGAAGGAAAGCCCCCTTGCGGTTGCGCACCACTTGCCCATCCCGCTGCATGGCGCGCAAGCGCCTGTCCAGCGCTTCCAGATCCACCGGCTCGCTCAAAGCCAAGGTCTCGGCAAGAGATTCGAAATCCAGCGGCCCTTCAGCCTCGTCGAGCACCTGAAGGATCATTTCGCGACTGGGTATGGGACGCGCATATTTGGAAGCCTCGCGCTCGGCATGAGGATCTCTTGGTGTTTCCCTCGTTTTCTGCTTTTTCATATAAATTCCTTTAATTGATTATTCCATCTGTATGTATTCAAACGTTATATTCGGATCAATCGTCATAACAACGCTTCTGGACAAGTGGAAAAACGCTCCGCTCTCCGCTTGCTGAAGTCGCGCTCGTCCGGGCATTGCCCGCAGACTTGATAGGTTTCGTTGCTCACTGTGTGACTGCTCACACACGAATAGGTTCGTTATAGTTTTTCAAGATAGCCATTGGTTGAATAACGACATGATAACGAATTGACAAGTGCAAAGGGACATTGTAAATTGCGCGTCTTGGCACTGCCGAGGTGGCGGAATTGGTAGACGCGCTAGCTTCAGGTGCTAGTGGGGGAAACCCCGTGGAGGTTCAAGTCCTCTCCTCGGCACCATGCAATCAAGACTTTTCTTCGCAGCCCGCCCAATGCCTTTCCTGTACCGCGAATCCCTGGCCACTCCCATCGGCAATGTGGAAATCATCACCGATGACAAAGAACGAGTGGTTTCCATCGATTTCGAGCAACCACTCGAATCCGCGAGTTATCCGCCACGCCCATCGGCCTCTAGTGCAATGCGGGCGCTCGTGTGGTATTTCAATGGTGCTCTGGATGTACTGCAGGAAGATTTTACCTTTGCACCCTGCGGCACATCGTTCCAGAACACTATCTGGCGCGCGTTACAGGAAATTCCCGCCGGTCAAACAATCAGCTACGCTGAACTGGCTAGGCGCGCCGGCAAGCCACGAGCGGCGCGCGCCGCTGGCCTGGCCAATGGCGCCAACCCGTTCCCCATTCTGATCCCCTGCCATCGCGTGATCAGGGCGGATGGGGGGCTGGGAGGCTACAGCAGCGGCGTCGAACGAAAACGTTGGCTGCTACGACATGAAGGTGTCGAATTTGACGGCAACGACATCCTGCGATCCAAATCCAATCCATCAAAACAATCGTAACCCCCTTGATACGGGCAGCCGTAAAATCCGATGTGGACAGGATCGCGGCGATCTATAACTTCTATGTCCAAAATACGACAATCACCTTCGAAGAACTTGAAATAGATGCCGCGCAGATGGCATCGCGAATCACTGCCGTGAGCCAGGCTAATCTTCCATGGCTGGTGGCCACTGAAGGCTCAAAACTCTTGGGTTATGCCTACGCAGCACCCTGGCATTCGCGCTCCGCATACCGTTTCACGGTCGAGAGCACCATCTATCTGGCGCCCGGTTCTATTGGTTGCGGTCTGGGCACCACCCTCTACCATGCATTGTTCGCGTATCTGCGAAAATGCGGCGTTCATACCGTCATCGCCAGCATCGCCTTACCCAATGCCGCAAGCGTCAACTTGCATGAAAAATTCGGAATGAAAAAGACTGGTTGTTTCCGTGAGGCCGGATATAAATTCGGACGTTGGATTGATGTGGGCTATTGGCAAATTTTGCTTTAGCAATGCATTGCAACGATGTTCACGAAAATCCAATTCAAGGAAAATATCATGTTCGCACACGTCAAACCCTATGAGGGCGACCCTATCCTCAGCCTCATGGAGCGATTCCTCCTCGACCGCAGACCGCACAAAATCAATCTTTCCATTGGCTATTATTACGATGAGAACGGCCAGGTGCCTCCGTTCAAGGCCGTGGCCGCAGCGAGCGAATCTTTGCGCGAAGCATGGCGGAATGCTTCTCTTTATCTACCCATGGAAGGGCTGCCCGCTTACCGCGACGGTGTACAGCGTCTGCTGTTCGGGTATGACGCAAAAGCAACAGAACATGAGCGTATCGCCACAATCCAGACGGTAGGTGGTTCCGGGGCGCTCAGGATCGGCGCTGACTTCCTCAAGCGGCATTTTCCCCAGTCAGGCGTGTGGGTGAGCGACCCGACCTGGGAAAACCATGTGGGTATTTTTTCCGCCGCAGGGTTCGATGTAAACAACTATCCCTACTTCGATCAGCGAACACGGAACGTGAATGCCCAGGCAATGCTCGAGACGATTTCCGGCTTGCCACCGCGCAGCATTCTCTTGCTTCACCCCTGTTGTCACAATCCTACCGGAGCCGACCTCACGAAAAGCCAATGGGATCAAGTCATTGACATCATCGAAGAACGCCACTTAATCGCCTTCCTGGATATAGCCTATCAGGGATTTGGCGAGGGACTTGAAGAGGACGCCTATGCCATCCGTGCCCTGGCCGAGCGCGATCTGCCGTTTCTGGTCGCAAATTCTTTTTCGAAAATATTTTCTTTGTATGGAGAACGTGTCGGCGGGCTGTCTGTTTTTTGCGAAAACAGTGCCTCCGCTGAAAAGGTTCTAGGGCAGCTGAAATACGCCGTACGCTGCATTTACTCCAGTCCACCTCGTCACGGTGCAGAAATTGTGACGATGATACTCTCTGACCAAGCTCTTTACGCCAATTGGACAGACGAACTCGAAGGTATGCGCCTGCGCCTGCTGAAAATGCGTACTCAGCTTGCCCAACTGCTCAGCGAGCGCGTGCCCGAGCAGAACTTCGACTATCTGGTGCGCCAACGCGGGCTGTTCAGTTATACCGGACTTGCTACCGAACAAGTCGAGCGTCTCCAGGAAGAGTTCGGAATCTACGTGCTTTCCAGCGGTCGGCTTTGCGTGGGCGGTATCAACCAGGGCAATATCGCACGCGTGGCCGATGCCCTCGCGGCCGTGATGTGAAAGACGGCTACTACGGAGAATAATCGGTGAAAATCGTTTTCGATCAATTATATGATTTTAATAACACTATCAACCATCGTTGCCGCGATAAGCATGATCGAAAACAGTGTCAGCGCAGTTATTGGCGCAATGGTGATCGCGCCTTTACTCGACCCCAATGTGGCGCTAGCCTTTGGTTCTTCCCTTGGGGGGATCTTAAATTGATGCGCAAAGCCGCATTTTCACTGCTGGCTGGCCTCTCTCTAGCCATCGTCCTTAGCGCACTAATCGGACTGGCTTGACCCTATCCTCTGAATAGTCATGAGTTGCTTTCCCGTATCACACCAAATTACGAAGCTATCGCTCTGGCGCTCGCATCTGGCGCCGCGGCCGCCCCCTCTCGTTGACCACAGGCCTTTCCAGCGTGATGGTCGGCGTTATGGTGGCCGTTGCCTTGCTTCCTCCAGCATCGGCGCTCGGCTTGTTTCTGGGCGCGCATGAGTTCGCCTTTGCCAGCGCCGCCACTTTATTGCGGGCCGTGAATGCGGTTTGTGTCAATCTAGCCTGTAAACTCGTTTTCCTAGCCAAAACCATTCTCCCCCGAACGTGGGTCGAGAAAGAACGCGCCAAACGATCTACCTTGATCTATTTTATCGTCTGGAGCGTCACCCTTGGCTTGCTTATTCTTATCATCTTTTTCAGGAACAAGACATTGCATGGATGACGCCATCGCGCGTTGCTGACTGCTAAGGCGCCCTGCAATATTCCCAGGATTTCTTCAGGCATGAGCACAGATTTTCGCGCCTCCGAGTTTTCTGAGGCTGTTATAATCGATCGGTGCGGAGACGGCTCGCTAAAAGATAAAAAAAAGGGCGCATATGCGCCCTTAAGCAGGAGGAGTCGACCAGGATCACAGAGAGACACTTTGAGATCCCAATCTTAATAATGCAGGAGCCGTGCCATGATGGAAATGTCCGGCCCGATTTTTTATTCGGTTGCCGACAAAACCCAATAACTTCTTGAATAACAGATATATTTTTGTATATTCTAAAATGGAAGCCAATCCAGCAAACATTGCTGGCACTCTCATACCGATTTAGCCGCCCTCAAGATTATATAGTGTATTATCAATAGGTTGTCTCGATAAGGCCGGCAGCTACCCGAGGATCCCATTACAACATGACCATTGATCCCCGAGAATAAAACATTCTGGCTTGAGATGTGGCGAATTGTGCATGCCAAGCGATCATGCACCAAAATTGCCCACAGGTATGAAGAAACATTTGGGTGGAGTTTTATCTAGAGAAAACCCGGGGTTGCCCCCGGGGCATTACAATTTCCAAACTGAGTGACCTGTCAGATTCAGGGAGAATCGAATCAACCATAGTGAAGAATTGTCGCTACGCTCCCCAAATCCGGCAGGCTCTTGGAAAGACTTATTTCAAACCAAGTTCTTTGGTGATTTTGGCAATTTGCCCGGGCGACATTGTTTCAACATCCACGATCTTGCCTTTCTTCACCCGCCACACGACTTCCGGTCCGGTCACGTCACCATACTTGTTGAACTGCAAGGTACCTGAGGCTCCAATATAACGGATGGGCTTTCCTTCGGCTAACAACATCCGGGCCTTTTTGAACCCCTTGATGCTTGCCAAAATCGGCGTGCCTTTGGGGTTCTCGGTCACGTCCCGGATGTGATCCTTGATGCATGTGCCAGTACTGCATTTGCCCGCTTCCATGGCCAACGCGATGACGGCCACGGCATCGTATGTGTTGGTGTCATAGGGCTGGGTAAAGCCATGGCCATACATACGCTTGAAGGCGGCTTTGACCAGCGGCAGGCTCTTCGTTTTAGTGCTCCCAGGAACGGTCCCCCAGACATGGCCGTCGAGGTATTTGGCGCCCACATTGTTAACGAACTGAGGTGAATTCAATGCGTCGGGAAACAGGTAAGTATTGGCGCCGCCATTGCTGATCCATTCCCGCATGATAGTCGCGCCTTCAGTGGGATAGCCCACCAGGAACAAGGCCTGCGGATTACCTTGTAAAGCCTGAGTCACCTCAGAGCGATAGGAAGGTTGCTTTGGATTGTAAGGGACCATGGCGGTTACAGTATCACCGTAGGCGGTAAAAGCCTGCTTGAATCGATTGGCCAGGCCGATGCCATAGGGATTGTTCAGATAAATGACTGCCACGCGCTTGAGCTTGGCCTGGGAGTGGGCGACATACGCCATGGCGACGCCCTGCAACGCATCCGAAGGCGCAGTACGGAACCAGTAACCGCCAGTTTTCCCTTCCTTGGCAAGCTGAGTGAAGGCCGGCGAAGTGGAGCCGGGGGAAATCTGCACTACCTTGCTGGGTGCGGTTACGGAAGTAAGAATGGCCATGGACACGCCGCTGGACAGGGCACCGACAATCGCCGGAACATGCGAAATGTCGACCAGCTTCTTGGCGGCATCGACCGCGATCGCAGGCTGTGTCTGGGAATCGGCAATCTTGAGCTGCAAGGTGCAGCCATTGATTCCCCCCGCCTTGTTAAATTGAGCGGCCGCCAGTTGGGCTGTCTTGACGTTTTCCTGCCCCAGAACGCCCAGAGAGCCGGTAAGTGGCATGACGACGCCAATCGGGCTGGTGCATGCGGCATGAGCGGCCAAAGGCATGGCGCCCAGAGCGACGCTAACTGCCAAACCAAGATAAGTTTTGCGCATAGTATTTCCTCCGCGGATAACTGTGTGGTGAGATTCCTGGCGATGGAGTCGGGTCGTTGGCTTTGGCAAACAAACAAAAACCTCAGCCACAACTCAAACGTGTAGTCCCCTTCACTCAGAACAAACAAATCCAGCAAACATGCATACTGGATTCTTCATTCGCCAACTGACTGACGAATTGAAGAGCTTCTGCATCATCAAGCAAACACACCAAACCATCGGCCGTGTCCATGTTCACCACAGCCGATGGGAGGCGTCGCTAGCTCAATGGCCGTATTTTTTGATGATGGCATCGATTTCCTTGACGCTCATCATACCCGTCTGCTCGACTTTGCCGTTTTTGACTGTCCAGATTGCCATCGGCCCTGAGACATCCCCGTATTTATCGAAGGTCAAGGGGCCTGTGGCGCCTACATAATGGAAGGTTTTCCCTTCCTTGATAAGTCGCGCGGCTTTCTCAAAACCTTTGACACCGGCGTACACCGGCTCGCCAGCCATTCCAGTTACCTGGCGGATGTTGTCTTTGATGACATTTGCCGATGTTCCATGGCCTTTTTCCATCGCCAGCGCAATCACCATCACGGCGTCATACGCATTTGTCATGTAAGCCTGGGTCGGGTAGTTACCATATTTGGCCTTGAAATCATTCTTGAAAATGGTGAGCGACGGTGTCTTCACGGAACCTCCCGCGGTACCGATCACCTTCTTCATATAACGAGGACCGACATCATTGACGAACTTCTGTGATTCCAGCCCATCCGGCAAAAGAAACACTTGCGGGCCACCGGCCGAGATCCATTCACGCGCCACTGTGGTGCCGTCTCCGGGATAACCGATCAGAAAAACTGCCTGTGGATCGCCTTGCAAGGCGCTGCTCACTTCAGACCGATATGAAGGCTGATTGGGATTGTAAGGCACCGATGCCGTAACTTCCCCTCCCATTTTTTTGAAATAACTGGAAAATTCACCAGCCAAGCCTTCGCCATAGGGATTCTTGACATAAATGACGGCCACACGCTTCAACCCATTGGCGCGGGCTTCTTTTGCCATCGCCACACTCTGCAGGGCATCTGAAGGCGCGGTCCGAAACCAATAGCCACCGGTTTTACCTTCTTTCGCTAACTCAGTGAAAGAAGGTGAAGTGGATGAGGGCGAAATCTGAACTACATGGCTAGGGGCAGTCACCGACGTCAGGATGGCCATGCTCACGCCACTGGACAAAGCGCCGACGATGGCTGGCACGTGATTGATGTCAACCAGCTGTTTAGCCGCGGCAACACCCACGGCGGGATTGGTCTGGTCATCCCGAAGATTCATTTTCAGCGTGCATCCATTGACCCCGCCCGCCTTGTTGACGGTATCCACTGCCAGCTCGGCACCTTTGGCAATGGATTGCCCCAGAGCGCCCAAAGAGCCGGTCAAGGCCATCACGCTGCCAATGGTAGTAGTACAGGCCTGCGCCGCCATGGGAGCAAACGACAAAGCGCTAATTACCGCCGAAGCGACCAAGGTTTTTTTCAAGTGCTTTTGCATATCCCGGTACTCCTTAAAAAAGAAAACGCAATAGACGCGCTAAACGCGCCTGTTTATGACTACCAATGCCATCATTGGATATTGGATATCTTACTCTTGGTCTCCTCGGCCGCAACCTCCTTGCGCTCTCCCAAAAGACCCCGCGGCCGAAACAGCAAAGCCAACATGAGAACCAAACCGATCACGATGATTTGAATCGCCCCGCCTTTCACTTGTATATCGGCAGGTAAGAGCCACTGCACGACCGTTCCGCTGCCCGTCCACAGGGCCCAGACCAGAACGGCCCCTACAATCGCGCCCAGGTTGCTCCCACTGCCACCGACAATCAGCATTGCCCAAACCTGGAATGTCAAGATCGGCATAAACAGAGTGGGGCTGATGTACTTGATGAAACTGGCATACAAGGCCCCGGACAAACCCATCAATACAGCGCCAATCACAAACGATTGCAAGCGATAGCTAAAGGCATTCTTACCTACCGAACCGGCCGCGGTTTCGTCTTCCCGAATGGCCATCAAAACTCGTCCCCAGGGCGAATTCACCATTCTTTCCAGTCCCACATAGACCAGCACCAGGATGAACATCATCATGCCGAGAAAAAACAGATTGTAGCCAAGATTACTGCTGAAATAATTCGCCAGCGGCTGAGGAATATTGTAGATACCTTGAGGCCCGCCAGTCAGCCAACTCAGATTATTGGCGATAAGCTGAATGCTAACCGCGATACCGATGGTGGCGATGGCCAGGTAGTCATCGCGCAGGCGTAAAGTGGGGACCCCCACAATGAGCGCCACGATCCCCGACATAACCATGGCACCGAGAAGAGCCAATAGAAAAGGCCAGTTGTACCCGCCCAAGTGCCCTACCTGATCGGGCGTCGCAAGGATCGAAAAGGTGTAGGCTCCGACGGCAAAGAAGCCCACGATGCCGATATTGAACAGTCCCGTGTAACCCCATTGAAGATTCAATCCCAGGGCCATAATGGCGTAGATCGAAGCTAGAATTAGGAAAAAAACGATATACGAAATCCATCCGATCATCGGGTTTTTTCTCCAAGTATGCCGCTGGGACGAATCAGCAGAACCAATATCATAAGGGTGAAGGCTACCGCCGGTTTGTAGGCCGGAGAAATAAACAGGACGGACAGGTCCGCCGCGATACCAATCACCATACCGCCAAGGATGGCGCCATAGATGCTGCCGACCCCGCCGAGAATGGCCGCTGCGAATAGGAACAGCAGGAGATTGAAGCCCATTTCAGGCAGAATTTGAACGGTCAAGCCAAAGAAAACGCCGGCGACGGCGGCCAGAGAAGCCCCCACAATCCATGTCCAGCGAACAATGTTGTTTATGTTGATGCCAGTGACCTGAGCAAGCGAGGTATTGTCTGCCGTTGCTCGCATCGCCTTGCCGAGTTTGGTACGGGTCATGAAAAGATGCAGCAGGATTACCAGAATGATACTCAGGCAAACCACGAAAATCTGATCTGGCGTTACCCGTACGCCTGGAAAGATCTCACGGGCGATCTGGATGTTTTCAGAGTAGTACTGAGGTTCCGGGCCGAAAATCACCACCACCAGATTGCGCAACAACAAAGACGCGCCGAAGGATGCGATGACCAGGGAAACCTGGATATTGGTCTTGCGTAGGATCCGGAAAACCAGCCAATCGACGATGATGGCGAGAATCGATGTCATCACGGCCGTGAAAAGCAGCGCCACTACGAGCGGCCAACCGAACGACAAGGGACCGAAGGTCGCCCCTTGTACGCCACCAAAAGCCACGACGATGATCCAGGCGAAATAGGCGCCCCAAGTCAATAGCGATCCATGGGCAAAGTTAGCGAAATTCAATATGTTATAAGTCAATGTTAAACCAATTGCTCCGAGTGCGAGCGTCGAGCCGAGAATAATTCCATCAGCCAGATATTGTCCAAACATCAGAGCAGTCCCCCTTTGGAGCCCAAATAGAGTTCACCCACCTCTGGATTTTTCAGCAAGGCGTCGGCGCGGTCTTCGATTTGCTCCCTGCCTTCGGCCAGAACGTAGCCGCGATCCGAAATCATCAAGCCCGCCTTGGCGTTCTGCTCCACCATCAAAATGGTGACACCGGAATCTCGCACTTGCTGCACATTCTCGAATACCATCCCGACCAGTTTGGGTGACAAGCCGGCCGAAGGTTCGTCGAGCATTAGCAGTTTCGGTTCAACCATGAGCGCCCGCCCGAAAGCCACCATCTGACGCTGGCCGCCGGAAAGTTTACCTGCCGGAAGATGACGCAATCGGGCCAGATCCGGGAAAAGTGCATAAGTCGCTTCGATTCTTTCGGCAACCCCTGTTTTGCGGGTGTATGCCCCCATTTCAAGATTTTCTTCGACCGTCAGCTTTGCGAATACATTGTTTACCTGTGGGACGTAGCCGATGCCTTCTGTCACCATGCGGTGCGGCTTGATGCCGGTAATGTCCCGCCCCATCAACTCCACCTTGCCCCCAAAGACAGGCACAAGGCCAGCGATTGTTTTGATGAGAGTCGATTTGCCCGCGCCATTGGGGCCCAACACAGTGACGATCTCTCCAGCGTGGACAATCACATTGGCCCCGCGGAGAATCGGCACACCCGGCGTATAGCCAGCCTCCAGCTGCGTGGTGCGGAGCACCACTTCCCGGTGCGGTTCGCTCATGATGCCTCCTCCACTTCGGGTTCGCCGCCAAGATAAGCATCCAGAACACGAGGATCGGTGCGTACCTGGTTGGCATTCCCTTCCATGAGAAGCTGGCCGTTGGCCATCACCAGGATGGGATCGCACAGTCGCATCACCATATCCATATTGTGTTCAATCAAAAGAAAAGTGATTCCACGGGCATGCAATTCGATAATGCGTTCGATAATCTCGGCCAAAAGACTGGGGTTGACTCCGGCGCCGGGTTCGTCCAGCAGGATCATATCCGGATCCGCCATCAAGGCGCGGCCGATCTCCACCAGTTTTTGCTGACCACCTGAAAGATTCTTGGTTTGTAGATGCAATACCCTGGAGAGATTCAGAAATTCAGCAATTTCACTGGCTTTTGCTCGCAATGCACGCTCTTCTTCTCGTACTTTGCCAGGCCGAAACCAGTTGTTCCAGAAATGCTCGCCGCTCTGTCCGGCAGGAACGACCATCAAATTTTCGAGCACCGTCATATCTGGAAACGGCCTGGGAATCTGGAAGGTACGAACCAATCCTTTGTGGAAAATCTTGTACGGAGGCAAGCCCTCAATGTGCTCACCCTTGAACAAAATTTCTCCCCGCGTAGGTGCGTAAACTCCCGCCATGGTGTTGAAGAGTGTGGTTTTGCCGGCCCCATTGGGCCCTATCAGGCCAGTGATCGTATTTTTTCTTATCTCGAATGTTACGCCATCGATCGCTTTGAGCCCACCGAACTCCTTGCTGAGATCCCTGACTTCAAGCATGGTGTATTCTGTCCTGTTATGAAAATCGCATTCTGCGGTTGCAAGTTGTTTTTACTGCACGATCAACGCCGCCACGTCCGAGCCAAGCGTTTTTTTAGAGCCCGGGTGCCTTTCAGATTTACAAGAGCTTAGCAGGGTGAATGTGGATTAGATACCCATTTTACAGTCATTGGCAACAAAATACTGGTTCCCTGATGAGTTGAGTTCCAAACCCGCCTGATTCCCTTCGACACTGTAAATTTCACCCTAATCCATAAGACTCTTTGAGAAATTTGCGACTGACTTATATCAGATTACGAGGGCATATTCCATCATTGATTCCAGATCGCCTTATATTAAGGCGAGATTTTTATCCCTTGAAACCACCCTTCTGGCACTTTTTGATATCATCCGCACACATTTGAAGGACACCAATCCTATGGCGAAATCACCTCGGGTTTGCGATTACGAAAATTCCAAATACCGCTCAGAATTCTGGGAGGGACAGGGGCGGGAATATGAAGACCAGGTGGAACGAATCGCCTTGCACCGCTTGATGCCGCCCAAAGGAGCCACTCTTATCGAGATCGGCGCCGGCTTCGGCCGTCTGGCGAACGAATACAAAGGCTACGACAAAGTCGTTTTGTTTGACTACTCCCGCTCCCTTTTGCGTGAGGCGCAGGCGCATCTTGGCGATGATCACCGCTATTTATATGTGGCGGGAAACTTTTATCAATTGCCATTTGTGAGCGGCTTGTTCGATACCATTGTTCAAGTCAGGTCCCTGCATCACGCCTCAGACCCTGAAACCCTGTTTCAACAAGTCTCCAGAGTTGCTCGCCCAAAAGGTCATTACATTCTCGAATATGCCAACAAACGCAACCTCAAGGCTATTCTCCGCTATGCTCTGATGCGCCAGAAATGGTCTCCTTTCGAGTTGGAGCCTTATGAATTTCTACCCGTACATTTCGACTTTCATCCAAAATGGATTGATAAGCAATTGAAAGCGTACGGATTCCAAAACCAAGCCTCCATCCCCGTCTCCTTTTTCAGAATCGCTCTGCTGAAACGATCAATTCCCCTCCCCTGGCTAGTAGGCTTGGACGGCCTCATGCAACACTTGGGCAGACTGGGACTGTTTTCTCCCAGCGTATTCACCTGCAATAGGTTCAAGGAAGAAGGAGTTATATCCAAATCGGACACTTTTTTCGCCTGCCCTCAATGCGCCACGCCTATAGAAGATAACGATTCGCTGTTGGTTTGTTCAAAATGCAAGACAGGTTGGCGAAAACATGATGGATTGTATGATTTCAAAGAACCCATCGCGATCGAAGAGCGTAGGGCTTGATGGGCGAGATGAACTGCGTCGCGCTGTAAAGCCCCCGAAATACTGGACACTCCCCTGGCTACACTCTGGGGCTCATCAAGCGGTCATCAATAGCCTGCCTCAGGTAAATGCCAGAAATACCATGAGCGCACCGATTTACCTCCCATGCCATCGCCATTCTTGTGATTAATCGCGCCAGAAAATGCCATTGATGATGCAGATGATATTATCAATAGGATTAATTTAATTGTTATTAATCAATGTGTTATAAATTCACGCCACTCCCACTCTATTATCAATAAGCCTTTTTGTCTTTTATATTCAATGACTTATTTTCCTGCCAAACAATAATACCAGGAAAAATACCATGCTCAGAAAATCCTTCAAAATGCTCGAAATGTGCCGATTGAGCGCAACCAGACAGCACCTTAGGCGGCCTTCCGGGCTTTGACTTCCAGATGTATCCCTTCCTGCTCCTGCAGACAACCGATCACCGCAAACAGATTACTCGCCTGGGGGGGTCCCTTTTGGCCCGAACATGCGCATGAGGCTCTTGCTCGACTTTTCGAAAACCCGGGACAGTTCTTCGAACCCGATTGTCGCGTTGATGTAGTCACGCAGCACCGCCTTGCCGGTATCGACGTCACCGGAAAGCAGGCATTCGACCCCTTCTTGCAACAGGGCCTTGCGAAACGCTGGATCCCGTTGGGCGCGTGCCTGAATGGTGTCCTTAAAATCTTTCGTCAGAGCCATCATGTCACCTCTTGCCGTTTCCGGCGCTTATAGTCGCGCCAATGCCCTTTCGCGGCAGCAATATCTGCATCCTGGCGCCACCCGCGAGCAATATCACCACCCGATCCACGTCCTTGCCAAAGTAGATCCGATAGCCAGGGCCAAAATCAATCCGGTACTCATAGACGCCGGCTGCGCCCCGCCCACAGCGCCGGACGCCAGTAAAAAACGATCCGGTTGACCGGGCTTGGGTCAATAGCGGTGGGGTTTGAAGGCTTGCAATGCAAGAGTCTCTTCGATCTGTCCTATTGAATCAAACATTCAAATCCTGCTCTTTATTAGCCAGCGCATCCAATGCCTTGAATGCCGCTTGCCAAGTGGCCTGCTTTCGCAATTGATTCATTTGTGGATGTCTGCGGTGACGATGAAATCTGGCTAAACGAGAACCAGCCACGGGATCGTACTCGCTCGGCAAAGTATCGAGTATCGTTGCCGCGCCTTCCGGATGGTTGCAAACCAGCACCATATCACAACCCGCATCTAACGCAGCGCGAGCTCGGTCAGGGTAAGTTCCAAGAGATTCGGCGCCTGCCATGCTCAGATCATCACTGAATATAGCGCCTTGGAACCGCAATTTTTCTCGCAAAATCTCTTGCAACCAAAAAGAAGAAAAACCGGCCGGCAATTCATCGACCTGAGTATAGCGAACGTGGGCAGGCATAATTCCAGCAAGGGTGTCATTCGCCAAATCGACGAAAGGAAGCACATCCTCCTTTAGCAGTACATCCAGAGGACGTCCGTCTTCTGGCAAGGTGAGATGGGAATCCTCACGAACACCTCCATGGCCGGGAAAATGCTTGCCAACCGCCTCCATACCCGCTTTTCTCATGCCACGCACATACGCTTTTCCCAATGCAATGACACCGTGAGGGGTGCGATGAAAAGCGCGATCGCCAATTACCCCACTGACACCATGGTTTATATCCAGTACCGGAGCGAAACTGAAATCTATTCCTACCGCGCGAAGTTCGGACGCCATTATCCACCCAGCCTGCTCAGCCAGCTTCTCGCCATTCGCTTTGTCTTGATCATAAACCTCACCTATCGCTGCGGATGATGGGAGGCGAGTAAAACCATCTCGAAACCTCTGAACCCGCCCACCCTCATGATCAACCGCAACCAGAAGATGCGGCTCTCGGATCGAGTGAATGGAATCAACCAAGGCAGCAATCTGTTCGACAGATTCAAAATTACGAGTAAAGAGAATCACCCCACCCGCTTGGGGATGGCGCAACATTTCATATTCCTGAGGCGACAATTCCACGCCTTCCAGATCCAGCATTACCTGACCAGGTCCCACGCGATATTCCTCAAGATATTGCGATAGAAAACAATTTCCCTTTTTGCAAGGCAGATATAATCTTTTCAGTGATGTGCTGAGTTGTTAGAAGCGGATCCAAAGAATTGGTCAGCATGATAAGTGAAGCCCCTCCTTTTGACGGCCAGACGGGCGATCCAGAGTTATTACATGCGTCAGATCAATCAGTCAATTCCAAACCACCAGCTCCTAACCATACCTCTCAAGAGTTAAACCCTCCATATCGATAGCTGGGGCCTTGGCTGAAACGATATCAGCCAGCACACGTGCAGAGCCGCAACTCAATGTCCATCCGAGGGTGCCATGGCCTGTATTGAGATACAAATTCTGGTATGGCGTAGAGCCGATAATGGGTGGACCATCCGGGGTCATAGGACGAAATCCGCACCACCAGTCTATATTGGAGTAATCAGCCGCATTAGGGAACAATTCCTGTACGGCACGGGCTACCACCTGATAATTTTTGGGTTGCAGCGAGAGATCGAATCCTGTGAACTCTGCAATTCCTGCCGCTCTAAGCTTACTACCCAGACGCGTAATGGCAACCTTGCGATTCTCATCCATAAGAGTGGATTTTGGTGCTTGGGATGCATCCACGATAGGTGCCGTCATGGAATAACCTTTGACCGGATAAATGGGGATATCCATCCCAAGCGGTCTTAACAAATCGGACGAGTAACTTCCTGCCGCAATTACATAAGCATCCGCTTCAATTGCTCCTTGCTCGGTTTCAAAAGCAGTGATGCGACCATTTTTTTTCGCCAATCGCTCGACTGTGATTCCAAAGTTGAATGAAACGCCTTCTTCGGCCGCTAGCTCCGAAAGTCTTTGTGTAAACAACTGGCAATTTCCAGATTCGTCTCCAGGGAAATATATGCCGCCCACAAAAACATCTCTGCCAGCGTCAAGACCAGGTTCGACTTTTAGACAACCCTCCAAATCAAGTCGTTCAGCCGGGATCCCATTGGCCGCATAGATTTCAAGCTCACGGTCCACATGATCAAGATCTTTTTTCTCACGTATGATTTCGAGTAGTCCGCCCGGACCTCGTTCATAATCAAAATCCATCAGTTGACGAATTTCAGACAGCATTTGATAACTATATAGCCCCAACCTTAATAGTATCGATTTGTTTTTTTTGTAGGTTGCCGGAGCGGCGTTTACAAGCATCCTGATCAAAAATCGCCACATCCTATAATCGGCCTGGAAATGAAGCCGCAAGGGAGAATTCGGATCAAACTGCCAACTGATGAGCTTGCCTATTACTCCTGGTGAAGCCCAAGGAGTGGCATAACCCCAGGATACCTGCCCACCATTGGCGTAACTCGTTTCGAGCGCTGGACCGGGCTCTCTTTCCACCACAATGACATCGTGACCCGCCCGCATAAGATACCAGGCGCTTGTGACGCCGACCACGCCAGCGCCAAGGATTGCAACTTTCATAATTGATCTCGAATGGTTGCAGAAATAATATTAGTGAATGACAAGCTAAAACCACTTTAGTAAAAAAGGTCTTCCCCCGATCAGGTGGGTAAACCCTGCTGACTAACCCCGGCCGGGTAGAGATCCAGCCCACCGAGGTGGAAGTAAATCGCATTGCGGAAGCGTTCCTTGTTGCGGAAGCCCCGGCTGCGCACTTTGATCATCTTGATTCGGCTGTTGATACTTTCCGCGCCGCCATTGTCGGCCTTGAGCACCACGGCATTGATGATGCCCCACAGGTGGGCCTTGATCGTTCGGGCGACTTTCTTCACAGGCCCCAGCCGGCTTCGGGTCACCCAGGCCAGCCAGCGTTGCCAGCCTTTCTCCGTCCAGGTGCGGCGGCTGTAGTGCCACAGGCTCATGCCGAACTCCTTGATGGCCCAGGCCCGTGCGGTCTTCAGTGTGCTTTCCCGTAGCGCCTTGAATCCGCGCCACTGCTGGCGACTCATGTTCTGCGGGTTCATCAGCCAGCGGTGTTTGATCCGTGTCAGGTCCTCCCGACCCTCCGCCCGTAACGCGCGGTGCTCGGCGCGGCGCACCTTGTCCACGGCCTTACCGAGGTACTTGACCACATGGAACTTGTCGAAGGCGATCTTCGTGCGCGCGTCCGGTACGGCATCCAGGGTCGCCCGGATATAGGCCGGCCACATGTCCATGGCGATACTCTCGATGCCCCCTTTCTGGGCTTCGGAGAGCGTGTCGTAATAGCCCCCCAAGCTCTCCAGGCTGCGGTCATCTGCCACATGCAGTACCGTGCCGTTGTCCTGATCCGAGACCACCGTGACATAGTCATGGCGTTTACGGAACGCGGTTTCATCGACCCCGATACGGGTTGGCGAAACGGCCTCGCGCCACGCCAGGCCGCGCTGCACCGCCCACTGCATGATCCCGTCGATGGCGTTCCAGCTCAGCCCCAGCCGCCGCGACACCGCTGCCACCGAGGCCTCTCGTAGCCAGTCGATCACCAGCGCCTCGAACAATGCCGCCGTCTCCAGCACAGCCGCGAACTTGTCTACCGAGTTCCATCCCGCCGGCGTTGCGCCCCCATCTGGCAGAAGACGCCCCTCTGCCCGGGCCCCCTTGCGCCAGTTGTACAGGGTCGCCTCGCTGATCCCTTCCTCCCGGGCGATCTCTTTGATCGTCTTGTTCGCAGGCGGCAGCATCTTCTTCAGAACCGCTTCTTTTCGTTCAGGTGAATAACGCATCATGCCTCTCTCTTGCCCCCTCGGGATCCCCCTTAGAATCCCAAACTTCTGACGGGGCTTCTATCATGACAGAGGGGGCCCACACTTCGGACAGCACTGCTCACCGCCGGGCTGCCGTGCAACGTGCAACCTTGACCTCGCCCGCATCCACCGACAACTCAACATCGGTCACCTGCCAGTGCGTACGAATACCCAGGATCTGGGTGTATAGCTCTTTGTCTCTCATGCCCCGTACGGTAATCCACCCACTCGATTCGGGAAGAGCCAGCAAATAAACTAATACATTTATTCAATAAAAACATACACCTTTTAAAAAAAAGACATCTTATTCAACCGAAACGTCCGGTAATATAATCTTCTGTTTGTTTGCTTTCTGGATTGGTAAATAAAATATTTGTTTCGTTGAATTCGATCAGCTTTCCCAAATACATAAAAGCCGTGTAATCAGATACGCGAGCGGCTTGTTGCATATTGTGAGTTACTATCACGATAGTGTAATCGCTTTTAAGCTCATAAATAAGCTCTTCAATTTTCAAGGTGGAAATTGGATCTAGAGCAGAGGCCGGTTCGTCCAGGAGGAGCACCTCCGGCTTTACCGCCACCCCCCTGGCTATACAGAGCCGTTGCTGCTGACCACCCGACAATTGCATGCCGCTTTGCCGCAATTTATCTTTAACTTCATCCCATAGAGCTGCCTTCCGCAATGCCCATTCTACCCGTTCATCCATTTGCGATTTTGAAAGGTGCTCATACAATTTCACACCAAAGGCGATATTGTCATAGATAGACATTGGAAAAGGGGTCGGCTTTTGAAAGACCATGCCAACACGAGCCCTCAATAAATTTAGATCCTCTTTTGGGCTCAGAATATTACGACCATCTAAAATAATTTCTCCGGTTGCCTTTTGATCTGGATAAAGGTTATAAATCCTGTTGAAGGTTCGCAGCAGAGTTGACTTCCCGCATCCTGAAGGCCCGATAAATGCAGTAACCTTGCGATCCGATATCTGCATATTAATGTTATGCAAGGCATGATACTTACCATAAAAGAAATCCATGCCTTTAACTTCTATTTTAGGGTTTGGTACATTGGATATACCCGCAACAAACATTTCATATGTTTCATCATGCACCTTATCGGTTGTATTTGAGATCTGTCCGCTCATAGGTTATTTGCTCAAATTCATCATAACAGGGTAACAGGAAAGTTAGTCCGTTTAGGAACTCTCGGCCTCGGAGGGTAATGGGAAGCAAGAAAATAAAGTGAATTAATAGTTCATCTGCACATTAATAACCTTTTAACGTGATTAACTCAATATTATAGACTCTTAATATTTCATTTTCTTGACAAGAAATATTTTATCTGCGGTTTACCAACGCACTCAATAGTTCAAGTGGTTTGGATAAAGCTTTATAGAGGCATTTTGCTCCAAGGCAAGTATTGCAGATTGCAATTGAATCTGTTCTTCTTTCTTGGTTATCCCCCGAATGGCTAAAAACTCTTCATTTTTTGAAGTGCGGCCATGTCGTATTTTATCTATTTGATATACAATATATTTATTACCATCCTTCCAGATTCCTGTAGATGGGCGCTCTTTGCTTGGCGCCGGGCTATTGAATATTGCTAGAGATAAAGCTGGTGAAATAGCCTTATTACCGCCTCTACCTATCCATCCAATGGGCTCAAATAAAATCCCGTGGTTTTTTCTAACTACTCCCAAATTATTTTTTCCTCGCAAATATTTTAGTATTTCATTTGCTTTTTTCAACGCAATTAATTCAGCTTTTTTATCAACTAAAATAGTTTTTATCTGATCGCTTACCTCAGACAAAGGTTTTTCAATGGGTGGATGCTTGCCGATGACTCTAAACACTACTGTTTTTTCACCATCAATCGTAAATAGTTGACTGTTGAGACCTTTATCGAAAACCGCTTGCGAAAATGCGGCATGAACGATATTTGATTGGTTTAGAATTGACGGGAAGTTATTTTTCCCAATCCAACCAGTTTTAACTATAGTCAAATCTAATACCTTTGAAATTGGTTCAAGTGAGGCCGGATTTTGATAGTTCAGTGACTGAATTTTCTGTATCAACCTATTATATTCGCTCTGAGCCTTGGTGCGAATGTATATTTCTTTAACCTGTGACTCTGCTATTTTAAATGGCTCTATTTTGGCCGATGTTTTTTTTACAAGTTCAAAACGATAGACCTTTCCACCCACTAATATCGGCGGACTGACTTCACCTTTATTTAAAGAAAAGACCACACTGGCAACCTGATGAGGAAGTTGATTGCGTGTCACCCACCCCATTGCGCCGCCTTCAACTGCATTTACTGATTCTGAATAACGCTTAGCTAATTCGAAAAAAGACACTCCTTTAGAAAGACCTTTGGAAATTTCTTTCAATCGCTGTTTTGAAGACGCTTCATTCTTGGAGTTGATATTAATGACTATCTCTCTTACAAAGGCTTTTTCTGGTTGTGAGAATAAGCTCTTATGTTCTTTATAATAATTTTTCAACTCACCTAATGTAGGATTAATCCTTTTTTCAAGATCACTCAATCCGACTTCTACATATGCAAGCTTTATCATCTGCGGCGTCATAAATTTCTTTTTGTTTTTATCGTAGTAATTTTTGATTTCTTGCCGAGATACCTTTACCTTAGAGAAATATTTATTTATTGGAATGGATAGGATAAAAACTTCACGCTGCTCATTTGCCAATTTTAGAAAATTATGCGCTTGTTGAGAGGTTGCAAATGCCGAATTTTGAATCCCCTTTTTTAATTGATTAATCACCAAAGATTGGCGCAACTCGCTTTCAAATACTTCTGGACTCAGACCCTGAGACATCAATACTTGCAGATAGCGAGTTTTAGAAAATTTCCCACCTTCCGAAAATACCGGATATTCTTTTAATTGTTTTAATAGCTCGTCATTAGTGATTTTATAACCTGCACGGTTGACCTCATGCATTAGAACTGCATTCTGAATCATTTGATTGAGCACTATTTGCTTGAGACCATTGAGTGTCAGACTAGCAGGCAGTTTCCCTCCATATACCTGTTCAAGTCGACTGCGCTCATTGCGATAAGTAATCGAAAATCTCTGGATCGAGATGGGATGGCCATCAACGACAGCAACAGATTGCTTCCCTTGGCCATTAAAATAGTTATTAACGCCCCATAATAAGAATGGTATGCTTATAAGAAAAATGATTACATAGGCTGTCCAGCCGGAAGCTCGATCACGTATGCTTTGCAGCATAGATTAACCTCATCTAAAAATAATGACAGAATCTGTATCTATCATAAAAAAAGGCGCCTTATGGCGCCCTTTATTAAAATATTAATGGCGGAGTGGACGGGACTCGAACCCGCGACCCCCGGCGTGACAGGCCGGTATTCTAACCATCTGAACTACCACTCCATAATTCAATTTCTGGTGGGTGCTGAGGGAGTCGAACCCCCGACATTCGCCTTGTAAGGGCGACGCTCTACCAGCTGAGCTAAGCACCCTAGAAAGGGCTCAGTTTACAGCATCCTTAAGTCCCTTTCCAGGCTTAAATGCAGGCAATTTCGATGCTGGAATATTAATCGTTTCTCCAGTCCGCGGATTGCGTCCGGTGCGCGCCTCACGGTTACGCAAAGTAAAAGTTCCAAACCCAACTATTGTGACCTGATCGCCATTCTTCAGGGACTCTGTAACCGCCTCGACAAACCCCTCCAATGCCTTGGCCGCGGAAGACTTAGTTAGATTAGATTTGGCGGCAATTGCATCTATCAATTCTGATTTATTCATTGGTTTACCCCAATTTGTTAGAAATATTCAAGTCAATCCGATATCCAGATCAACTAAACGTTGTGAGCAACCTTACCGTACATATAAGTTTGCTCATTTCTCAAGCCCGGCGGCAGTTGAATACATTCTCCGCCCGTTAAAGGGCGTTTTATAGCAACCGAGACCTATTGGTGTCAATAGAATGGGCAACGATAGATTGCTCAATGTGAATTCATCCCAAAGCCCTTCTGTGTCTCTGTTTTGCTCTTTCCTTGAGTTACTTCTTGCATGCTTAACTTACCAAAGGATTCTCCCACGGGCTTCCCCTTCAAAGCGTATTCAAGAACCTCATCTATCCATCGCACCAACTTTATATTCAATTTCTGTTGGATATCTCTGGGAATGTCCGCAAGATCCTTCTCGTTCTCGTATGGAATCAATACCGTCTCTATGCCACCTCGGTGAGCCGCCAATAACTTTTCCTTGAGACCACCAATAGGGAGCACCTCACCTCGCAAAGTGATTTCACCGGTCATAGCGACATTTGCTCGCACCGGGACGCCTGTAATCGCTGAAACAAGCGCTGTACACATGGCTATTCCTGCGCTAGGGCCATCTTTGGGTGTAGCACCTTCGGGAACATGGATATGGATATCATGTTTCTCGAAATAGTCATCCGCTATCCCTAAAACATGGGCACGTGATCTAACCACAGATCGCGCGGCCTCGATCGACTCCTTCATGACATCGCCAAGTTGGCCTGTTCGTATTATGATCCCTTTTCCTGGCATCGTAGTCGCCTCGATCGTCAGAAGATCTCCGCCGACCTCCGTCCATGCCAAACCTGTCACCTGCCCTATTCGATCTTCCTCATCGGCAACCCCATAACGGAATTGCCTTACACCAAGATACTTTTCAATGTTTTTTGAAGTTACGTGGCTTGCGCGTGAGATTTGTTTTTCCAAGCCGTGTTGCATGACAACCTTCCGACATATTTTTGCGATTTCACGCTCCAGATTTCTGACTCCTGCCTCACGAGTATAATGTCTGATTATATCTCGGATTGCTTCCTCGCTAAGCTTGACCTCATCATCGCGCAAGCCGTTGTTCTTGAGCTGCTTCGGGAACAAATAACTTTTCGCAATGTGCAGTTTTTCTTCTTCTGTATAGCCTGGAAGACGAATCACCTCCATCCTGTCCAGCAAGGGGCCAGGAATATTCATGCTGTTGGCGGTCGCCACGAACATGACTTCAGACAAATCAAATTCCACCTCGAGGTAGTGGTCAGAAAAACTGTTGTTTTGTTCCGGATCGAGAACCTCCAACAAAGCGGATGCGGGATCCCCTCGAAAATCCATTGCCATTTTGTCTATTTCATCTAAGAGGAACAATGGGTTGCGCGTTCCTATTCGAGACAAATTCTGAATGATCTTACCCGGAAGAGCTCCGATGTAAGTCCTGCGATGTCCTCGAATTTCGGCTTCATCCCGAACACCACCCAAGGCCATTCTAGTAAATTTACGGTTTGTAGCGCGCGCAATCGATTGCCCCAATGAAGTTTTTCCTACGCCAGGCGCTCCGACCAAACAAAGTATGGGCCCCTTTACTTTCTTTACTCGCTGCTGAACAGCCAGATATTCAAGTATTCTTTCTTTTACCTTCTCAAGTCCATAGTGGTCTTGGTTCAAAATATCTCGCGCTGCTTCCAGGTCGAGGCGGGTTCGAGTCCGTTTTTTCCACGGAACCCCTACCAACCAATCGATGTAGCTCCTGACCACCGTCGCTTCGGCTGACATCGGCGACATCATTTTGAGTTTATTGAGCTCCATTTCGGCCTTTTTCTTGGCCTCTTGGGGCATTCCTGCTTTATGAATTTTATTGGCCAATTCTTCTAGCTCATTGGGTGCATCCTCAAGCTCACCGAGCTCTTTTTGAATGGCCTTCATTTGCTCATTCAAATAATATTCCCGCTGACTTTTTTCCATTTGCTGCTTGACCCGACCGCGAATGCGCTTTTCGATTTGAAGCAGATCGATTTCGCCTTCGATGAGACCCATGACATGCTCGAGACGAGCACGCGGATCCAGAATCTCGAGTACGTTTTGCTTCTCTTCCAACTTAAGCGACATGTGTGCCGCAATAGTATCCGCTAAGCGCGCCGCATCATCGATACTCGCAAGAGAAGTCAATATTTCAGGGGGGATCTTTTTGTTCAACTTCACATATTGATCGAAGAGATTGAGGACAGTTCTACTCAACACTTCAAGTTCACGATCATCTTCCAAAGTCTCTTGCTCAAACTTTTTGATATGTGCAAAAAAAGTCCCATCCTTCTCTTCCATATCCATTATTTGTGCGCGTTCAGCCCCCTCCACCAAGACTTTGATGGTTCCATCCGGAAGCTTGAGAAGTTGTAAAACAGAGGAAAGCGTGCCGATCCTGTATATATCGTTCACACTTGGATCGTCCATCTCAGCACTACGTTGAGCGACCAAAACTATTTTCTTGTTATCGGCCATTGCCCGGTCCAGAGCTTTGATCGATTTGTCTCTACCAACGAAAAGCGGTATCACCATATGTGGATAAACCACCACATCGCGCAAAGGCAATACTGGCACCACTAAATCTGGTTCATCGTTGCCCTGTTGTAAATAACTGGAATGATGTTTGTCCATTGAATCCTCTTGAATCAAAGCGCATGACACGCCGAATGTTTTTCAATCTTATCGAGGTTGAGAATTATGTTTTTCGGTAACGGCAGGTATGAGATTATCTTCGATGACTTTTGGATAGATAGTGGCCAAAGGCGTTCATTTCAAGGGGCGCCTTAACAACCTTGACGGGATGACGCTGATCAATCAATGCCCAATCACTCGGGCATCCTGCTTAGACTCGAGAACTATAGGCAATCATCTATTAACGCGTAACGCGCCAAATCTTCCAAACCTTTTGCGCATTCATTCGTTGTGGATGCAAATCCGCGAGCCTAGGGAAATGGCCAATTACCCAGCCCCAAGTGGGGTCAATCGGACACCGCCCGTTGATATTCGTCACTTTCATAGATGAGGTAGGGGTTTGCTTCGCCTTTGATGACTGACTCGTCGATAATGACTTTAGTTACATTTTCCAGGGAGGGAAGGTCATACATCGTGTCGAGTAGCACCTGCTCGATGATCGTTCTTAACCCGCGCGCACCCGTTTTCCTTTCCATGGCCTTTCTAGCTACGGCGCGCAAAGCATCATCACGAAACTCAAGTTCCACATTTTCCATTTCAAACAACTTGCGATATTGTTTGACTAATGAGTTCTTGGGTTCGACCAGAATTGTGACAAGCGCATCCTCATCCAGTTCCTCCAAGGTAGCAACTACAGGAAGCCGTCCTACAAATTCAGGAATCAATCCAAAACGGATAAGGTCCTCTGGCTCGACTTCATAAAGTAATTCTCCAGTAGGCCGCTCTGTTCCTTTACTTTGAACATGGGCGGCAAACCCAATCCCTGATTTAGTCGATCTATTCTGGATGATTTTCTCGAGTCCTGAAAATGCCCCGCCTACGATAAAGAGTATGTTCTTGGTATCGACTTGTAGGAATTCCTGCTGGGGATGCTTACGTCCTCCTTGCGGGGGAACCGAAGCCACCGTTCCCTCAATCAGCTTCAGCAAAGCCTGCTGTACACCTTCGCCAGATACATCACGGGTTATTGAAGGATTATCAGATTTCCGGGATATCTTATCGATTTCGTCGATATATACGATGCCAGTCTGTGCCTTTTCAACGTCATAGTCACATTTTTGTAATAGCTTTTGAATGATGTTTTCCACGTCCTCGCCGACATAGCCTGCCTCGGTCAATGTCGTCGCATCAGCTATTGTGAACGGCACATTAAGCAAGCGCGCTAGAGTTTCTGCCAAAAGCGTCTTGCCCGATCCAGTCGGCCCGATAAGAAGTATGTTGCTCTTTGAAAGTTCGACATCTTCCTTGTTCGGCCTGACATTCAAACGCTTATAATGATTATAAACAGCCACTGAGAGCACCTTTTTTGCCCGTTCCTGGCCAATGACATAATCATCTAGTATCTGCTTTATCTCGTGCGGCTTAGGCAGCTCTTTGCCACCCAATGGACTTTGCTCGCCCATTTCCTCACGAATGATGTCATTACACAATTCGACGCATTCATCGCAAATAAAAACCGAGGGGCCTGCAATTAATTTCTTGACTTCGTTCTGGCTTTTTCCGCAAAACGAACAATACAACAATTTGCCACTCCCTGTATCGTTTAACTTATCGTCTCTCATCTATCGCTCTCGAATGATGGTCAAACACATGGAAATACCTTGCCCGGTTTAATCACGATATGCAAGCCAAAGCCAGAACCTTATCAAAGCCTACTCAGCGAGTCTGCATCATTTTATCAACCAATCCATACTCGACCGCTTCCTCTGGACTGAGGAACCTGTCTCTTTCCGTGTCTTCGCGTATCCTCTCAACACTCTGACCGGTATGTTTGGCGAGGATCTGATTGAGCTGTTCTCGAATCTTGAGAATTTCTCGCGCATGGATATCGATATCGGTTGCTTGGCCCTGGAACCCTCCCAAGGGCTGATGAATCATGACTCGTGAATGCGGGAGACAAAATCGTTTCCCTTTGGCACCGCCTGCCAGCAGAATCGCCCCCATGCTGGCTGCCTGTCCAATGCACACGGTGCTTACCTCAGGCTTGATGAATTGCATGGTGTCATAAATCGCCATACCCGCCGTTACCGCGCCACCAGGTGAATTGATATATAAATTGATCTCCTTATCCGGATTCTCCGACTCAAGGAACAATAACTGGGCCACAATGACATTGGCCATGTAATCCTCGATAGGGCCGACCGCGAACACGATGCGTTCCTTCAAGAGGCGCGAATAGATGTCATAGGCCCGCTCCCCTCTAGAGGTTTGCTCAACAACCATAGGCACCAGATTCAGTGCGCTCACATCCAATCCATTCGCAGTATCATTAAGCGTCTTCATTGCATCAGGCCTTCTTCGCTGGATTCATGACTTGATCAAAACTCATGGTTTCATCCTTGACTTTCGCCTTCTCAAGGATCCGGTCGATGACTTGATCCTCTAGAACCAGAGCCTCGATGTTCGCCATCGCATCCTGATTTTGCTGATAGTACTTTATCACCTGCTCAGGATTCTCGTACCCCTCCGCCAGATTGCGCAATGTTTCTTCTAGCCGGTGCGGATCAACCTTGATTTTTTCAGAACGCACCAATTCAGCGATGATCAGACCGAGAGCCGCACGTTTTCTCGCCTGATCTTCAAACAGTTTATCAGGCAAGGCGGCTCGAGCCTGCGAATCCATGGCTTCACCAACCTGAGATCGCATCCGCTGTATTTCTCGTTGCACCAATGACTTGGGCAACTCGATTGGATTGCGCTCGAACAAGGCGTCCATGACCTGACTTTTGACCCTTTCCTTCAAGGCATTCCCGAGTTCGCGCTCCATGTTCTTTCGAACCTCTTCGCGTAATACCTCTATTCCGCCCTTATCGATTCCCAATGACCGAACAAATTCTTCATCGATCTCGGGTAACACCGGCACGTTCACTTCTTTTATCTTGATCTCGAACTCCGCGGTTTTACCGGCCAGGTCTTGGGCATGATAATCTGAAGGAAAACTCACCTCTATCTTCTTTTCATCACCAGCCGACACCCCCATCAGCTGGGTTTCGAAATCGTTTATCAATCGTCCTTCGCCCAGCACCACCTCATAACCTACGGCCTCTCCTCCCTCGAAAGGCTCTCCGTTCAAAGTGCCCTTGAAATCCATGACAATCTGATCGCCCTCTTGAGCCGCTCCGTCACCTGGCTTCCACTCGCGTCGTTGCTTACGCAATGTTTCGATCATCGCGTCAACGTCGGCGTCGTTCACTTCAGCAACCGGGCGAGAAACATCCAGCTCCCCGAGTGGGCTTAACTCAATTTCTGGATAGATTTCAAAGGTTGCCGTATAGGTTAATTCCTCGCTGTCCTGAGACGCTGGAAGCTCTATTTCAGGACTACCTGCAGGTGCCAGCTTTTCCTGGGCCAACGCTTCATGCAAGGTTGATTGCACGACTTCGCCGACTACGTCCTGATAAACACTGTTGCCATATCGTTGCTGTACTAGCTTGAATGGAACCTTCCCCGGTCGAAAGCCGTCCAGTTTGACCCGCTTACTTAAATCGCGTAAACGTTTCTGCACTTCCGCATCAATACGTTCGGATGGAACGCGCACTGTCATCTTGCGCTCCAGATTGCCCGTTGATTCGATCGAAACCTGCATTTAAGAACCACCTTTTTGGTTAAGGTGCGCCCATTGGACGCATTCAATTGGATTTTATGGTGCGAAAGGAGAGACTCGAACTCTCACGGGATACCCCACTGGAACCTAAATCCAGCGCGTCTACCAATTCCGCCACTTTCGCAAATTAGATATTTAAATTTTACAACATGGGAGTCTAACACGCTCGCCAAAGAGTCAAACAGGCTCTATGAGACCAAAAAGGAACATTCTTGGGTGATGAATGGCATTGAACCACCATCTCACATGTAATTCAGAAACGAAACATTCGCCAGATACAACCAGAAACGTCCAAATGCAAGTTGATTGCTCACCATCAAAATATCGAAGTAGTGATTCCATCAGGTTACAATAGGCCTAAATGCTATTGAAAATCCTATTTTTAATGGCATATTTCGATGGATGCATGGGACACTATTTCGGAGGCCTTCAAATCACCGAAGCAAAAAACGCTTTTATAGAGCCTTGCATGGCGGAAAATGCCACGAAAGGATCCTGCCCGCCTACGAACGTATATGCCTGGTTTGGGCGCCAAATCCTAGGGCAACATCTAAGTTACATACATATTCCGTTTAATCGAATATCATTGACAAAGCGCTCTCAGGATCAATTAAGGCATATGAATAACTCCGCTCGAAACAATCAAGCTGCGAACCCATCTGAATTGGAAGCGAAAAACTCTTTAGCTCAGATTGGTTCTGGTGCTTGCATTCGGACTCTAGCAAGAACGATAACCCACCCCTCTCTTGCAAAGCCAGGGAGAGGTCCAATTGCCATGAAGCAATGGCTTATGAAAAATCTCATTCCCCTTAAAGTCTGGCCAAGTGACTTTTTAGTTTCATCAGCCGACCCAAGCCCATCTTCATCCTTGTGACCCACGCCATGATGAACTCAACCGAAGACCAGGAAGCCTGGCAGGAAAATCTGCTGTTGGGCGTTTCACGCACCTTCGCTCTCACGATTCCGCAGCTACCGCCCGAGCTTCGCGGTGTCGTAGGCAATGCCTACTTGTTATGCCGTCTTGTGGATACCATTGAAGACGAACCCGCCTTGAGTATCGACGAAAAACACCGTTATTGCGCCACGTTTGCTGCCGTGGTTGCCGGACAAGCCGATCCCGCCGAGCTCTCATCCGAGCTTGCTCCCAAGCTTTCTCCAGCAACCTTGGAAGCCGAACATGAACTGGTGCGGGAAATGCCGCGAGTCATTGCCATCACCCGGACTTATCGTCCGGCGCAACAACAAGCGATCGAACGTTGCGTTAGAATCATGTCGGACGGGATGGCTCGGTTTCAGGACAAGGCGAGTTTGGCTGGTCTCGAGGATCAGGCTGAGCTCGACCATTACTGTTATTACGTCGCCGGCGTAGTCGGAGAAATGCTAACCGAGCTCTTTTGTGAATACTCGCCATCGATCGCCCGCCACCGGGACCAAATGATTCGCCTTTCGATTTCTTTTGGTCAGGGCCTGCAGATGACAAACATCCTTAAAGACATATGGGAAGATCGGCGGCGCGGCGTTTGCTGGCTTCCACAATCCACGTTTAGCCCCCGCGGCATTGATCTGAAGAAGCTAGAGGATGCCGACCCGAAGGCTTTCGCCGATGGCCTCGAGGAATTACTGGGCATTGCACGCCAACATTTGCGCAATGCCTTAAGCTACACCCTCACGTTACCACGAGAGGAAACCGGCATTCGCAATTTCTGCCTGTGGGCGCTTGGCATGGCCGTATTGACCTTGCGACGCATTCATCGCAATCCCGATTTTCGCACCGGGACTGAAGTCAAGATTTCTCGCCGCAGCGTCCGCATGACAATTGCTGCATTGCGAATTGCCGCCTCCCGAGACCATGTTCTCAAGCTCCTGTTTTCCCTGGCCGCCCACAGCCTGCCAAAAACCTCTGCAGACGTTATGCCGCAGCTCAATACGCCGAGCTAACAAAATCCCCTTTGCCCGACACACCACCATGAGTAGCGAAGTCTTCCTATGAAAGCCGAGCATATTGATCCTGACTCCATTATCCAAGAACTCCCAAGCCGTCATAGCACGATGGAAATTTCGAGTCAGCGCCTGGATGCGGGAATCGAGCGCGCCCGTGATGCATTGCTGGCCGACCAGCATGCTGAGGGCTATTGGTGTTACGAACTCGAAGCCGATTGCACCATCCCCGCGGAATACATTTTGATGATGCATTTCATGGACGAAATCGATGCGCATCTGCAAGCACGGCTGGCCCGTTATTTGCGCCGACATCAGAACGATGAGGGAGGTTGGCCCTTGTTCTACGGAGGGAAAGCGGATATCAGTTGCTCGGTCAAGGCGTACTATGCGCTCAAATTGGCGGGCGACTCGCCAGATGAACCTCATATGCAGCGTGCCCGCGACTATATTCTGTCAGCCGGCGGTGCCGCCCGCGCCAATGTGTTCACCCGCATCGCGCTAGCTCAATTTGGTCAGGTTCCTTGGCGCGCAGTGCCTGTCATGCCGGTGGAAATCATGTTTTTTCCGCGATGGTTCCCGTTTCATCTCAGCAAGATCGCCTACTGGTCGCGGACCGTCATGGTGCCCTTGCTGATTTTGTGCTCTCTTAAGCGTATGGCGCGAAATCCGAGCGGCATCGGTATTCGTGAACTTTTCGTCACTCCTCCCGAACAGGAAAAACATTACTTTCCTGTTCGCTCAAAGATGAACCGCGTTCTGATCGGGCTCGATGCTGTAGGTCGGCGGCTCGAACCATTCATTCCGAAATGGATACGCAAGCGCGCCGTTGCCCGCGCCGAAGCTTGGTTTGTCGCACGTCTGAACGGTGATGGGGGGCTAGGAGCCATTTTTCCTGCGATGGTTAATGCTTACGAAGCGCTTGACTGCTTAGGCTACCCGCCTGATCACCCCTACCGGCGCATCGCCAAAAAATCTATCGATCTTCTGCTCGTTGAACACGGCGATGAAGCTTACTGCCAGCCTTGCGTGTCTCCGGTTTGGGATTCGGTGCTGGCGGCGCTGGCGTTACAGGAAACGGGTGATGCAAAAAGCACGGAATCAGCGACCAACGCCTTACACTGGCTTAAAGGCAAACAACTTCTCGATGAGCCCGGTGACTGGCGCGACACCCACCCCACTCTGCCGGGAGGTGGCTGGGCCTTTCAATTCAAAAATGACTACTATCCGGATCTCGATGATACGGGCGCGGTAGGCTGGGCAATGTATCGCAGTAAAGATGAAGCTTATGGCGAATCGCGCGCACGTGCAGCACGCTGGATAGCCGGAATGCAATCATCCAATGGCGGTTTTGGAGCCTTCGATTCCGATAATACCTATTATTATCTCAATGAAATCCCCTTCGCCGATCATGGGGCGCTGCTTGATCCACCTACAGAAGATGTATCCGCCCGGTGCGCCATCTTGCTGCATTATGCCAGCGAGGAGAACCCTGCTTACGAAGAGCCCTTGCGCCGGGTTCTTGGCTACCTTTTCTCTACGCAAGATGCTGACGGCGCATGGTTTGGACGCTGGGGAACCAATTACATTTATGGCACATGGTCGGTGTTGGCCGCTCTTGAAATCTGCGGCATCGCCCCTCATCACCCCGCGATGAAGCGCGCAGCCAACTGGCTTAAACGCATGCAGCGCTCCGATGGCGGCTGGGGCGAAACCAATCAGAGCTATTCCGATCCTGCATTGCGCGGCCAGGCAGAAACCAGTACTTCATTCCAAACCGCCTGGGCCTTGCTGGCCTTGATGGCGGCAGGCGAAGCCCGCTCGCCTGAGGTTCGCCGAGGCATTGATTATTTGCTGTCCACTCAGGGCGAAGCGGGCCGCTGGCAAGAACCAGAATTTCCTGCGCCTGGCTTTCCCAAGGTCTTTTATCTCAAATACCACGGCTATAGTCAGTATTTTCCGCTCTGGGCGCTGGCGCGCTATCGTAATTTGAACACCACTCAATGACGAACGTCGGTATCATTGGCGCCACCGTAGAGGAATTGCGGATGTTTGCGACCGACGGAAACCTCCGGGTCGGCTTCCCTCGGCAGATTGGCGAACATGTCTGGATCGTCCGCGCCGGAATGGGAGCGGCCCGCGCCGGGATTGCCGTGGAAAGACTACTCGAAACCGCCGGCCCCATGCCGCTGATCAGCTGGGGAACGGCAGGAGCGCTGAATGACTCGCTTCACCCCGGTGATATACTTTTGCCAAGCCAAGTCATCGAAGTGGCCTCCGGCCATGCGCTGGAAACGGAGGCCAGCTGGCGAAGCGCCATTATGTCGATGTGCGGCAACGCCTTCCGCATCAACTCATCTCCTCTTTTGCAAACAGATGGCATCATCGCCCACCCCAAACAAAAGCGTGCCTTACTGGAAACCCATGAGGCAGCGGGCATCGATATGGAAAGCGCGGCAATAGCCGCGGCCGCCAAAAACCACGGCCTTCCGTTTCTGACACTTCGCGTCATCGTAGATGCCGCCGGCGACAGGATCCCCATCGCGGCCAATGCCGGTGTTGATGATGAAGGCAATGTTCACCCACTCCGCATTGCCCGCGCCCTCATGCGCTACCCGTATGAGCTGCCTGCCCTGCTTGCCCTTGGCCGTAATTTCTCTATGGCGCGCCATACCCTGCGAAAATTGGCTCGGCTAGCCCTAGAAGGGAAACTGGCGCCGACTTCTTCATTGTCCTCATGCCTTTCATCTAAAACCCACGCCACGCACTGACATGCCTCGAGATCAATCCTCCGCAGACCAAGCAACTTCGCAGCCTCCATGCACGCTGGTCACAGGAGCCACTGGCTTCGTGGGATCAGCTGTGGCGCGCGAGCTATTGAATCATGGACATCGTGTGCGTGTCCTGGTTCGCGCCAATGCCAATCGGCGCAACCTTGACGGTTTGCCGTTGGAACTCGCTATCGGCGATCTGAGCGATGCCGATTCACTCGCTCACGCACTAAAAGGATGCAATGCCCTTTTTCATGTAGCCGCCGCCTATCGTTTATGGGCACCTGACCCCTCCGATCTCTATCGCAGCAATGTAGAAGGCACGCGCCGGCTTATGCACGCCGCCTTGGCAGAGGGAGTAGAGCGCATCGTCTACACCAGCAGTGTAGCCACGCTGGGGCTCAATGCCGATGGCACTCCGGCCGATGAAGAGACGCCAGTGATTCTGAACGACATGATCGGTCACTACAAACGTTCCAAATTCCTGGCCGAAGAACTCGTGCGAGACATGGTGCGTAATCACGGTCTGCCAGCAGTGATCGTCAACCCATCCACTCCTGTCGGCCCACGCGACATCAAACCGACTCCCACGGGAAGATTGATTCGCGACGCCGCTCTCGGGCGCATGCCGGCTTACGTTGAGACGGGTCTCAACATCGTCCATGTCGACGATGTGGCGGCCGGTCATCGGCTGGCTTTCGAGCGGGGCAAGCCTGGGGAACGATACATTCTGGGAGGCGACAACCTCAGCTTGCAGCAAATTCTGACCGAAATCGCCCGTCTCACGGGCCGCAAGCCCCCTCGCCTGCGATTGCCGCACGGTTTGGTTTTGCCTCTAGCCTATCTGGCCGAACGCTGGGCAAATCTTATCGGCAGAAGTGAAGATTTGCAGTTGACCGTGGATGGCGTGCATCTTGCTAAGAAATTGATGTACTTCACCAGCGAAAAAGCCGAGAAGTTTTTAGGATATACTCATCGACCGGCTATTTTGGCACTGACCGATGCCGTGAACTGGTATCTGACCGAGACTCGCAAATGATCGACGCTGTATCACCGCAATGGACGATTCAAGAACAGGGCGGCACGCTCCTGGTGCGTCTGAAAGGCGTATGGAAACTCATGCTATTGCATGAAGAAAGGCAAAAGATCGAAAAGAAACTCGCCGCGGATCTTGACTCAAAACGCGCCATCTGGGATCTCAATGATGTCCAGGCTATCGATAGCGCTGGAGCACAATTGCTGTGGCGGCTTTGGCGCAATCACCCTCCATTGCGCCTGGATTGCAGTCCCGAACACAAACGTTGGTTCGAGAGGCTGGACACACTCGATCTTCCTCCCCGCCCGCCACGCCCTCTGTGGTGGCCGCTGATCGAACTCGGCAAATTTCTCGCTGAGTTCGCGCGCGACACCGGCAGGGCCTTCCTGCTCATCGGGCAGCTCATCGTCGATCTGATCTACAGCCTTCGCCACCCCCGGCGCATGCCCTGGAAGGAAATCTCGGCCAGCATTTACCATACCGGCGCCACCGCAATCCCCCTGCTCGGCCTGGTGTCCTTCCTGGTAGGCATCGTCATGACCATTCAGCTCGCTGTGGAACTGGAAAAATTCGGCCAGAACCTGCTTATCGTCCAAACTCTGGGCCTTGCCATCCTGCGTGAACTCGGTCCTGTCATCACCGGTCTGATTGTGGTCGGCCGCACCGGCTCGACCATTGCAGCGAGCATTGCCAGCATGCATCTCACCGAGGAAACCAAAGCCTTGCGCGTTTACGGCAACACGCCCAGCCAACGCATCGTATTGCCGAACGTGATCGGTATGGCGATCAGTATCCCCCTGTTAGTGGTGTGGGCGGATTTTCTCGGTATCGTCGGCGGGATGATCACGGCCAAGGTCCGCCTTGGCATCAGCTATGAGTTGTTTCTTGAACGACTTCCGGTGGCCGTTCCTTGGATCAATTTCTGGATCGGCATGGGCAAGGGTATGCTGTTCGGCCTGATCATCGCCACCGTGGCCAGTCACTTCGGTCTCAAGGCCAAGCCCAACACTCAAAGCCTGCAACAGGAAACCACTAACTCCGTGGTGACCAGCCTCGCGCTGATCCTGCTGCTCGACTCGCTCATGGGCGCACTTATGACCAATATCGGCCTCAGTTAAATATGGACGAAGTACAGAAAAATAAAAATATCATCGCTGTAAAAAAGCTCACCACCCGTTTTGGAAGGCGCATTATCCATCGCGATCTCGACCTGGAAGTTCGCCGTGGCGAAGTCATGGGGCTGATCGGCAGCAGTGGCGGCGGCAAGACCGTGTTGATGCAGCACATCATGGGGCTGCTCAAGCCAGCATCGGGAAGCATCGAACTGTTCGGCGAAGCCATCGAAGAAATGACGTCCGAAGAATTCCGCCATATCGCCCTGCGCTGGGGGGTTTTATTTCAGCAGGGCGCCCTGTTCAGTGCAATGACGGTATTCGATAACATCGCATTTCCTTTCCGCGAACTCAAAAAATACGGCGAAGGCGTGGACGATGAAACGATGCGGCAACTGGTTTTCCTGAAACTCAAAATGGCCGGTTTAGAAGCAGAAGACGCATGGAAATATCCCGCGGAACTTTCTGGAGGCATGGTCAAGCGCGCCGCCCTGGCCCGGGCGCTGGCCTTGGATGCGGAGCTTTTGTTTCTGGATGAACCCACCTCTGGGCTGGATCCCATACGCTCGGCTGAATTCGATTCATTGCTGTTGGAGCTACGTCAGGAAATGCAGCTCAGCGCCCTGCTGGTAACTCACGATCTCGAAAGTCTGGCCCTGCTATGCGACCGTATCGCCATCCTCGATGAAGGCAAAGTGCTTGCTACAGGCACACTGGAAGAAGTCGCTCGCCTGGATCACCCTTTTGTCAAGAAATTTTTCGAAACCCGACCGGGCGAAAAACGCCTGCGATCCATTCAACACTAGAGAGAGCCTCCGCCATGGAAGACCGTTCCCACGCACTCATCGCACTCGCCTTCCTCATCGTCTTCGGCATCGGCTCAGTAGCGCTGTTTATGACGATGACACACCACAAGAAGGAGGATCGCTATTACGAGATCGTTACCTCACAAAACGTAGGTGGCGTTCAGCCCCAGGCTGGCGTTTATTTCAAGGGGCTTCCTGTCGGTACCGTCAAAAGCATCCATTTCGACCCCCAAAATCCACGCAAGGTCGTCATCCTGTTCGCCGTCTATCACGATGCCTACATCAGCCATGCCACCTATGCGACTTTGAGTTTCGCCGGTTTGACGGGAATGAGTAATATCGACTTGCATCTTGACCCCACTCTACCCGACACCCCTTTACCGACATCTCGCAAGCACCCAGCCAAAATCCCCTTACGGCAGGGCATGCTCGCTTCGCTCGAAAAATCGGGAAAAGGGCTAATCAATCGCCTCAACAGTATTCTCGATCGGGCGGATGATCTGCTCAACAACAACAATCGCCAACAGATCTCTCAACTGCTTGCGCACCTCAACAAAGCCAGCGCCAAACTGACCACACTCGAGACGCAGCTCGAACCCACCCTGAAGAAACTGCCCGCCTTGAGTAATCAGATCAGCGAAGTGCTGGCTTCGACCAAACGACTGGAAGCGCGCGCCGGCACGACGCTCAACGCCGCCACCAAAACAGCCAACAGCATCACCCGACTGAGCGAAACTGGGCAGCAAACCTTACAAGGCGCAAAACAGCTCGAACCCCAGTTGGCGACCACCGTGCAGCAACTCAACACCACCTTGCGCGAGATAGACCAACTTACGCGCAAACTCGATTCCCAACCGCAAAGCCTGATATTCGGGCCCCCCCCCCAACGCCCGGGTCCGGGCGAACCAGGCTTCCACCCCCCTCAGGAGCACTGAGACATGCACCCAATCACCAAACGCCTGACAGTCTTCGCCCTGCCGATCGCGCTGGCGCTGGGCGGCTGTGCCCTCAACCCTGCCCATCCGTGGACGGACTATGGCCTAACGCTCGCTAAAACATCCTCTCCTGCGCAAACAGCCACCCTCCCTTTCATCTTGCGCGTAGATGCCATCAATGCACCTGACTGGCTGGAGAGCCGCAATTTTTATTATCGACTCGACTATGCCGATTCCCAGAAAATCTTCGCTTATAGCGAAGCGCGCTGGCTCACGGCACCGCCAACCATGCTGCATACCCTGTTGACAGAACGCTTGGTCCGAAGTGGATTGTTTAAGGCCGTGATCGCCCCCGGCAATACCGCCGAGGCCAATTACGACTTGCGTCTGAGCTTGCAGGCATTCGAGCAAGACTTCAAAACCCTGAAGTCGAGTACCGCCATTGTGCGCCTACGCGCCTCTTTGATCGATGAAGCCAACGGCAGCGTCACCGCCCAAAAACAGTTCGCTATTCGTGTACCCGCGGGGCAGGATGCTCAATCCGGCGCAGCCGCTTTGAACTACGCCGCCAATGAGCTTACCAATGAGTTGGAAGACTGGATTGCGGATACGCTTGATCACGCCAAACGATAATGCAACACATTCGATGAATGGATTTTCGCAACGCGACCCTGCTTCAGCGGCCCATCCCTTATCGCGCGATACCCGCGATACCAAGGCCGCAAACCTCCGTCTAGCCGATACTGAGACGGGCGATGTAGAACCAAAGCTCGGTCGGGCGGAGCCAGAATCCTCCCCGCCACCGGATAACGGTCCTTCGACTGGCCTGCGTTACTGGGGCGGAGCGATCCTGGGCACTCTGATCGTCCGCAGCGTTCAAGCCGCCTTGAAGATAGAAGTGCTTGGCAAGGAGCATCTATGTCATGCCCGCGGAGCATTGGTGGTTTCGAACCACCGCCGGGACACCGATGGCCCGATAGTCGGTGGCATACTGCTTCAGCCCAAAGGATTACGTTTCCATGGGCAGGAACCCTTCTATGTAGCCCGAGAAGATCTATTCCGGCCGGGCTTCCTCGGGCAATACCTGCAGGACTTCCCGAAACCCTTGCGTATTCTTAGACATATCCCGATCGCAAGGGCTCTTAATGCGATGCAGCTACGTCCCCTGCGTCGCATTCCCGAATACACCTTTGGCGAGCTCCTCGAGGATTTTCTACTGCAATTCGGAGATATGCCACTGAGCGAGGTGCTAAAACCGAAATGGGTTGATCTTTTCGCCAAAACCTTGCAACGACCGGCAGAAGATCTACGCCTATCGGACGCATTGAAAGCGCCACCCGAGCTTCGTCACCGCACACACGTTTTCCGCCGGTTGCAACGCCAGGCGTTTCGCCGAATCCTGCCCTATCAACGCCAGGTCATCACCCAGCAACTAAACCACCTGGCTGAGATTCTCGATCTCGGTCAAAGCCTGTTCTTGGCTCCGGAAGGTGGTATCTCCCTAGATGGTTATTTTCACAAGCCACGTAAATCATTACATTTTCTGATAAATGCATGCCGCAAACCCCCGCATGTCTTGCCGATGGGTATCAGTTACGATCCCATGCGCCATGGCAGAACCCGAGTCCTCGTGCGCATCGGGGAACCTTTGCGCGATTTAGCGGGGCTGAGCCGCAAGGAAACGGACGAACGCGTCAGCCGCGCCATTTTACGCCTATGGTCGATCAATGCCAGTCAGCTGGCGGCGCATTATGCCTTGAAACTTCCCACCGGCATTGACAGAAAAATGCTTGCTGAACGCCTTTATGATTACTTCTCGATGGTCGTCGGGCACGCTGTGAAACGAGCGCTCCCGCTTGATCCTTTGTTGCTCGATGAAGCAGGACGGCGCAAGCGCGCGCTGCAGTGCGCGAATTGGATACGACGTCATCCTTGTTGCCGAGAAAAACTCATCTATCTCGATCGTGAGCTGGGCGTCTTGCTGTCGGATCATCCTGAAATACTGGCTATCCATCCTGCATCCGGTTAGTGGCTTGAAAGCGCTCTTTCAGTATCTCAACCGGCCGAAGATCTTCGTGCCCCTGTTGCTAATGGCCGCCTTCCTCGCTGCCGCGCTAGCCCTGTCCAATATCGGCCTGGTATTCGACCGCATCGGTGCCATTCCCCTGCGACTCTTGGCACTGACTACATTGTTCGCCGCCCTTTACCTCGTTTTCAAAGGATTGCAATTCTATTTTTTTCTGCGCGACATCGGCCTCCAGCCTGGCTGGCGCGACCTGACTCTGGCCTATGCCGTAGGCGAGCTCACTCTGGCATTACCCATGGGTATTTACGCGCAAAACTACGTGCTTCTGCGCCTGGAAGGTTCACAGCCTTCGCGTTCAGCGGCCGCAACCACCGTAATGTTGTTATTGGAGATTGCAATTCTGTTTCTCACCTTGGCAGCCGTCGGTGTGAAAGGTTGGCCGTGGGTGCAACCCTTGGCCATAGCAAGCTTTTTCGGTCTAGCCGGTTTTGTCGCCCTAGTGACGCGCTGGAATCAGTTGCGGCGAATCATTGCCAAAACCTTGCAGCATCTGAAGCTTTCGCCGCGTCCTTACCTTCATTTCGTTAGCAGTCTCGATCTACTTACCGGCGGCCACTCATTGTTGCGACATGGCTGGTTGAGCGTTCTCTATCTCGCAGCCTTGTTTGCCGCCTTCGATGCAGTCGCCCATGGAGTAGGCGCCCCGCTTACCATGCATCAAAGCGTATCCATCTATGCATTTTCTCTCAGCGCGGCTTTGCTATTCGGTTCTCTCACCACGCAGGTCGGACTTACCGAGGTCGCAGGCATGGGCGCCGCCCATGCGCTTGGTTTCGATTACACCCAGGGCCTTGCCATGCTGCTCGGCTTTCGCCTGGTCTGGACGGCATGCATCTGGCTCATTTGCCTGCCCGTGGTGATAGCCTTGAAGAGTCAGCTCGACCAGAGATCACGCCCGAAATAGCCTTACTGCTGTATTCCCGCCTCCGCTACACGCTTCAATTCGTAACGATATCGAGGAATCGATGTATTGTCTCCCGAGTCGGCCTTACTTTGGGTTGTCCAGAGGTCTTTTCCGCCAGCGGCACATCCCGCAACAGGTCGAGTTGAGGTTGACGCACCGCATGGGCATAACCCTTGGCGTGGTGATAATCCGCCAGATATTCCTGTTCGCTCTGCCCCACGGTGGGCACCAGTAGTGAGCGCTTCCCCAGCTCTGCCAATTCCATCAAAGTGGTATAACCCGAGCGGGTGACAACTAGCTGGGCCCGGTTGAGCATATTCTGCTGCTTTGTGCGGTCCAGGTAGGTGTGAATTGTTGCGCCACCGAATTTCCACTGGCGGTAAGGCATATCTGGGCGACCCAGGGTCACAACCACTTTGCGCGGTGCCAATCCTGCCACCTGGGCGAGAATTTTCTGTTCGAAATAACTGCGCTGAGGTTCGGCGCCGGAAATACTGATAAAAACATCGATGTCTTCTTGGACGTCCTGTTTTTCGATACTTGAAAGGATGCCGATGTAAGTTGCACGCCCACTCCAGTCACAGTCTGTTTCGTGGCATAAGCGACCGGCGATGCCCCCGTTCTCTTCATCGGGCACCAGGATCTGCCGGGCTTGCGCCATCAATTCCCGCTGATTGCGCTCCACAGCCGGCCCGAACAGGCGCAAGGGACGGGGCATGATCTGCCTGAGGGAATGAAAAATGTAGTAACTTGGCACTTCGGTCGATACCACGCCCATGCGGCTGTCTGAAACCACCCGATCGAAACCGCGCTCCTGGCACAGACGACGCGTATGTTCGCGTTCCAGGCGGAAACGGCGAAACACGGCGGGCATACTCAGGGTCATGCGCACGTAAAATCCGAATGCAGTTCGACCCAACGGCTTGGGAATGTCTGGATACTCAATGAATTCACAGCGTTCACCCAGCTCTTGGCGCAAGAGTATCAATGCCCGCCCAGTGGTCAGCACAGTCACATCATGGCCTTCATCCAACAACGCGCGTATGAGCAGCAAATCACGCGTCGCGTGCCCAAGTCCCCAATCATGGACGGCAAACAAGAATTTCATATTTTTTACTCCAGCTAACGCTCAAGGTAGTTATATTTGATGCTCTTGCACCCATTCGGACTGAAGAGGTTCAATCCTAAGCGTAACTCTCAATTAATATCGGAAAAAAATTGATCAGCGCTAAATCCGTGTCCTTACAGGCGCTCATAGATGCGGCCTTTCCATTCTGAACGGGTGCCTCGCCAGTAACCCCAGGCGGAACTCCAGGTCATGGCAAGATAGAGGGTTCCAATCGCGGGTAATGCCAACGCCCAGAAGGGCGAGCGCCGGTAATATGAAAGCGTAGGCAAATAACTGATCGACATACCCAGCCAAGCAGCCAAACCGCATAGACGAACCGCCGTCAATGAAGAGGCCAGTGCAGCCAAAGGCAACCAATAGGCCACCACCATCAAAGCGGTGGTAGCCAAAAGCAAGAGCATTGAATAATGCAACTGGGTGAATGCCGACCGCGCCACCATGCGCCAGATGCTCTCGAGACTCGCATACACCCGTTCGCTTCGTACCGCATGGGTTAAGCCCACCCAGATCCGACCGCCGCTTTGTTTGATCCTGGCAGCCAGCGTGCAATCATCGATCAAAGCATCGCTCAAGGCGCCAAAACCACCCAGATTCGCAAGTGCCTTCCTTTCCAACAAAACACAACCACCGGCGGCGGCAGCAAAACGGCGGCGGCGCCCATTGGCAAGCGCAAAAGGATAGAGCAGTCGAAAATAATAAACAAAGGCGGGCATGAGTAGCTTTTCCCAAAAGCTGCACATTCTCAATTCAGCCATGAGGGAAAGCATTTGCAAACCTTCAGACCCCAATTTCCGCTGCATCGCGGCCAATATGCCCGGGCGCAGACTAATATCGGCATCGAGCAGCAGAACCAGCGGTGTTTCCACCCTCTCAAACCCTTGCTCAAGCGCCCATAATTTCCCAGCCCATCCCAGAGGCAGGCCTGTCGCTTCGATCACTTCTGCTCCTGCATCGCGGGCAAGAGATGCCGTATCGTCTTCAGAGTTGTCATCAATCACAATGATGCGGATGCCATCTCCCTGGGCGCGCACACAAGCAACCGTTTGCGCAATATGTTCCGCTTCGTTTCGGGCTGGGATCAGCACCGAGATATCCTCGAAACGTGAGGGTTCGCCTACTTCGGCTTCCAGATGTTCGCGCACCCGCCAAGGCTGCCAGGGCAAGAGCAATATCCCCCACCAGACAACGGCGGCGAATGAAGACAATATCAACCAGATCATCACACTTCACACCCGCGTGCTTGAAGATGGTTTTTGCAATAGGAAGTACTTGAGCGACTTGATCGGCAATTTCATCTGAGAGCGTATCCTCGGAATCAACACTGCTGCTTGCTTTGAAAATTGCGGGACATTGTACAGGGTGGTGAGATTTTCGTGGCTACATCAATTGTGAAAGCCCGTGCTTATGCACTATGCTTTAATTCTTGAGATACAACCCGATTGGGCAAGGAGAATGATAATGAGCGATTCATCGAGGGATTCATTTGACGCCCTGCGAGAGGATTTCACTCGCTTGCGCGAAGATGTTGGCCGACTGAGCAATACCCTGAAACGATTCGGTCTCCAAAGCTCGATCCAAGCCGAGGAAAAAATGGACGAAAGCCTGGACAAACTGAGGGAACACCTGAGCGTACGGGGAGGCAAGAAAGACCGCTTCAAAAATACCTCTTTTGCACAGATTGGCGAGCACTTGGGCAAGCAGCCCTTGCTTGGCGTTGCCGCGGCTTTCGGCGCAGGATTCGTACTCGCCAAGCTGCTGACCCGGGGAGAAAAACGCTGAACTACATCACTGAATGGGTGTTGGCCCTGATCGAGCTTCTGGAACAGGAAGGTCGGGAATTCAAGCGTGGCATCTTCCGCCTTGGATTCGGGCTGCTTTTGAGTGTGGCAGCAGTCTTTTCTCTGATCATCGGTTTTTTTCTGCTGGCATGGGGAATGGAGCGATGGCTGAGCGAGCTGATCGGTCCGGTTCTGAGCCTCGTCTCGATGGGAGCCTCCTTCTTGCTTTTGGCGGGGGGATTGGGATTATGGATACGCCGCCTGATCCTGAAATAAAAGCCACGGGGCTTGAAGAATCCAAGAGCAAGCTGCGGCAGATCGCGAAACGGGATCCTTGGCCTTTGCGCCTGCTCGATGCCCGCAAAGGGGTTTTGTTCGAGGCTTTTCTTTTGGGCCTGGCCGCAGGTGGTTACAAACCAGGGCGGAAGTGGGTAAAAAAACGCCTTCGACGCCACATTTCCGGCTCTTAATCAAGACCACTCGGCGCGCAAACGCTCGCGATTGATCTGCAGCCACTGCAAGGCGATGATAGTCATGGCGTTGTCGATCAGACCGTTCGCAACCTGATCGAATGCATCTTCCGCCGGCAGCACATGAACGCGTATATTTTCACCTTCCTCGGCCAAGCCGTGAATGCCTCCAAGCCCTTCACTATCCACCCGCCCCACGAACAGGCTGACGCGTTCGTCGCTACCTCCGGGGCTGGAAAAATAGGTGCTCACTGTCGCCAGCTCCCTGATTTCACAATCCGCCTCTTCCACGGCCTCCCTTCTAACTACGGCTTCCGGCGTTTCTCCTTCTTCGATCAAGCCTGCAATGATCTCGAACAGCCAGGGACTGCGGGTAGAATGTATCGCGCCGATGCGAAACTGCTCGACAAGCACCACCTCGTCACGCTGCGGATCGTAGGGCAGCACGCCGGCCGCGTTGCCCCGCAACAGCAGCTCGCGACTAAGAGGCGGTCCCATGCCGCCCTGGAATAGCGCATGACGGACACGGTAACGCACCAGGCGATAAAACCCCTCATATAGCAATTGTTCATCCAGGATTTCCCATTTCATCTATACATTCCTCAATACCAGTCAGGCTCCCCTTCCGGGCGAGTTCGAAACAACTTTAAAGTCCACATGTAATGCTCTGGATAACGGCGAATTTGGTCTTCCAGAGCCTCGTTCATTCGGCGCGCATCTCGGGCAGGATCACCGCTGGGAAAATCCTTGAGAGGCGGATCGATGATAACCCTGTAACGCATCTCGACGGTATCGTAGACCGTCATGGTAGGCAGCACCGCCGCGCCGCTGGCTTTCGCCATACGACCAATGACAGGCAGAGTCGCTTTTAATTGTCCGAAAAATGGAACGAATTGCGAGCGCTCGCGCCCATAATCCTGATCAGCCAGATAATAAAGCACCCCCCCGCCCCGTAGTGCCTTGAGAAAACCTCGCATGCCGGCCTCGCGCGGAATCGGTTGATTTCCAAAACGACTGCGGCCATGGCTGATCAACCATTCAGCCAAGGCATTGCCGAATGGATTGTAGGGGCCACACATCGGCACTTCCATCGCCAGGCGAGGCGGAGCGATATCCAATCCTGCCGTATGCGCCACCATCAGGATGACCGGCCTCCCTTTGGCCCGCTGAGCCTTGAGATGGTCCAGTCCTTCCACCGCCACTTCCCGACTCAGACGGTCACGGCTACCAAACCAGGGCAAGGGATAATCCCAGACGGCTTGGGCCATGAGCCTGAAATGTTCCTTTATCAACACCGAGCGCCTGGAAGAATCGAGTTCTGGCATGCAACGTTGCAGATTGATTTCAGCGATACGCCTAGGCACGCGGTTGAAAAACCAGGCCAGATTTCCAAGCCCTCTGCTCAGGCGGCGGCGTGCGCCGCGCGGCAGCAGCACATGCGTAGCTGTAATCAAACCGACCAGCAGCCAGCCGGGCCAGTGGACGATGCCGAATGGCGGACGGGGCTCAGCCATGAGCTTGTTCTAACCACACCAACAAGCCTTGCGTATTCAGCTCGATATCATCGGCGAGCACGCGTTGGACAGCCGTCTCCGGATCAACGACCCCATGCCGCCGTAAGGCATCAACGCACCAATTGAAAAGCGCCGTAGCGATGCAGTCATGCAGATCGTCCGAGTCGGCACAGGCAAGCGCCGCGTCGACCATCACGTCTATCGAGCGATGCAAATTCACTCCCAGCCGGGCGATTTCGGTTACCCGTCCGAAATGGGCAAGATACATCGCCTTGGGGTCGAGCCCGAGCAGGCGGTCGATGGAGGCATGCATTGCCTGTGGGTCGAATTGTACCGGCGTCGTGGTCGGCAGGATGAAAGCGCCTTTTTCAGTATCCAGCTCCCGGTAAGACAAGCCAAAGGCATCGCCAGTGAAGAAACAGCGCGTTTTGGCATCCCAGATGCAAATGTGATGACGTGCGTGCCCGGGCGTGTCCAAACACAGCAACTCCCGGCCCGCCAGTTCGAGACGGAGACCTTCTTTGGCCTCCACCACCCGTTCAGCAGGCACCGGCACGATCTCGCCATAGTCACGATGCATAACCGCCTCGCCATAGACCGCCGTTGCACTGGCCCATAGCTTCGAAGGGTCGATCATATGACGGGCGCCGCGAGGATGGACAACCAACCGCGCCCGCGGCAAATGCCGCATCAATTCTCCCGCGCCACCCGCATGATCGAGATGGACGTGAGTAAGGATGACCCAGTCCACGTTGCTCGGCTGGAGTCCACAACGCTCCAATGCCCTCAAAAGACGAGGAACAGTATGCCAAGTGCCGGTGTCGATAAAAGCGGCCCGCCCGGACTCGACCATCAGATAAGCGGCGTCAAAACCCGGCCGCTTGAAACCGCTATCGATAAGATGAATACCCTGCTCTGTTTCAGTCTGCATGCTTGTCTGGTCGATGAAGCTAATTTTGAGACGTATTGTAACGGCAATTACATTCTATCCCCGTCGAAATGAGTTAAGATTTTTCAAATCCCACATTCGTGGAGGCATTTAATGCATACCGTTGATCACGCGCTCGTTCTAAATTTTCACCAGCCGGCGGGCAATCTCTGGTCGTTATTGGAGACGGAGCCTTGGCAGGCGCATGAAATTCTCTATGCCATGGATCGCATGCCGCGTAGCCTTTGGGAGTTCGAAGGCATTGCGCGAGTGCATCTTTCGCTTTCCGGCACCTTGTTAGAAACGCTTGCCGACCCCGCTTTCCAGCAGAAAGTCTATGGCATTGTCGATGTCGGCTCCCTACTCTGGCATTTGCAGAACGAACGCTTGTTTAAAATTCTCGGCACGGCTTATTACCACGCGGTGCTTCCTCTCATTCCCGAAGATGACCGGCCAGCGCAGATCGAACGTTGGCTAGGCATCGCCCGACACCTTTTCTGGCGCGATCGGTTCGATGGTTTCTGGCCGCCGGAAATGGGCTTTTCCATGGAACTCATCCCCCTGCTCAAACGCTATGGATACCGCTATGTGCTGGTCGATAGCGAGCACGTGCGGCCTGTCACCTCCATGCGCTGGGAAGAACTGCTCTACCGCCCGCATGTTGCGCGTTACGGCGAAGAAGAAATCATCGTTGTCGTGCGTGACCGTGATCTCTCCAATGCCCAAGAATCAGGCATGGAATACGGCTGGTTTGAGCAGGAGGTTGCCAATCGTACCCGCTGGTGCGATTTCCCTCCGTTGGTGACCACCGCCACCGACGGTGACAACGGCGGTTGGTTTCGCAACACCACCGAAGGCGCCAATTTCTGGAGCGCGTTCTACCGCGAATTGCTGCAACACGCCATGCATCCTTTTGCCTTAATCCGGCCCTCTTTCATCGACGACTATCTAGACCGCCATGGCGCACACGGTGAAGTGACGGTCGAAACCGGTGCATGGAACACCGGCTGGCATCACGGCCGTGGATTCGTCCAATGGACTGGATCCCAGGCCCAACGCGATGCCTTGGCACGTGTGGCAGCGGTAAGCCACTGTCTTCATGAGCGCAAAAACAGCTTTGATATGCAGACATTCGAGCAGGCCTACTGGCGACTTTTGCGGGCGCAGACCAGCTGCAATTTCTATTGGGGCGAAGCATGGGTCGATCGCTGTCACGCCGATCTTGATGCCGTCGAACAGATCATGGGCTCATAAACCACCCGCGGTGTTGGTCACTGTCGGCTTCATACGAGAATCATATGCTCGATGCCAGTGTGACTCTCCGTGTCTACAAATTCTTCCTGCATCAGGCAAGGCTTGCCGATAGCAATTAATACTCTGGAGTAACGCGATGTACATACTCATGCTGGCTTCCGAATGTGCCCCCGTAGCCAAGGTGGGCGGTTTAGCCGACGTGGTTTTCGGCCTCAGCCGCGAGCTGGAGGTGCGTGGGCATGCGGTGGAAATCATCCTTCCCAAATACGACCGCATGCGCTACGACCAGATCTGGGGATTACAGCCCGTCTACAATGATCTGTGGGTACCCTGGGGCGGCGGGGCCATCCACTGCACGGTATTCTTCGGTTTCGTCCACGGACGCAAGTGTTTCTTTATCGAACCCCATTCGGAGGAGAATTTCTTCAATCGCGGCGCTTATTACGGTTTTCCCGACGAACATCTGCGCTTCGCCTTTTTCACCAAGGCGGCCATGGAGTTCATGCTAAAAAGCAACAAGCGGCCCGACATCATTCATACTCACGACTGGCAGACGGCCTTGGCCGCGCCCCTACTGTACGAAATCTATGCCAACCAAGGCATGCCATTCCAGCGTGTTTGTCATACCGTTCACAATTTCAAGCATCAAGGAATTGCGGGCGAAGAGGTGCTTTGGAAAACTGGGCTTGGTCGCCCCGAGTATTATTTCGACCGCTATCGCATGGGCGACGACTCCAATCCCAGCGCCATAAACTTCACCAAAGGTGCCATCGTCTACTCCAATTTCATCACCACGGTTTCGCCGCGATATGCCTGGGAGGCAATGCACACTGACCAGGGATTCGGTCTCGGCCATATATTGTGGGTTCACCGCGCAAAATTCGGCGGTGTGCTCAATGGCCTGGATTATGAGATGTGGAATCCGCAGACCGACCCGCGCCTAGCGGCCAACTACGACCTGCATTCCCTGGACAACAAATATATCAATAAGCGCGCCCTGCGCGGACGTCTGTGGTTGGCTGACACCTACAAGCCCATTATCACCTATGTCGGTCGGCTCGATCCCCAAAAAGGACTCCATCTGATACGCCACGCCATCTACTACGCCCTGGCTAACGGCGCCCAATTCGTGTTGCTCGGGTCCAGCCCCGAAGCACATATCAATGACGAATTCTGGCGCATCAAGCATGAACTCAACGACAACCCTGATTGCCATCTTGAAATCGGTTATGACGAGGAACTGGCGCATTTGATCTATGCCGGCGCGGATATTCTTGTATTGCCTAGTCTGTTCGAACCCTGCGGTTTGACTCAGATGATTGGTCTGCGGTACGGCACCATCCCCGTAGTACGTGCCGTCGGCGGCCTGGCCGACACGGTGTTCGATCGTGACTGGTCAGACAAGCCGCCAAATGAACGCAACGGCTATGTCTTTCACCAGGCTGATGAACCCGCTTTGGAGTCCGCCCTCGGCCGCGCCATCGGGTTGTGGCAACACTATCCAGAACAGTTTCGCCAGCTGATCGAGAATGGCATGCGTTATGATTATTCATGGAATCATCCTGGCCAGCATTACCTCAACATCTACGAGTTTATCCGCCATCGCTGACCCTTTTCCCGGAGGAAAATGATGAACGAACTTCCCGAATACATTAATGGCTATCCCAACATCTGCGGTTCGGAGTCGTTAATAGAAAAAAACATTGAAGAACGCGATGATACGCCTCAATATCTGCCGGAGAGCAGCATCGACTTCCCTGGTGTGCGCGCGGCCGCCGCTATTGCTCTGCATATGCATCAGCCGCTGATCCCCGCAGGTGGTGAAGACATCCACAGCGCGGAGATAATCAGCAATCTGCAATATATGATGGAACATCAGGACATTGGCGATAACCACAATGCGCCCGTTTTTCTCTGGTGCTATAAACGCATGGGTGAATTCATCCCCCAGCTGATGAATGAAGGCAAGCAGCCACGCGTGATGCTGGAATATTCCGGCACTCTCCTCCATGGGCTGCGCAAGATGGGGGCAGACGACGTGATTGATTCCCTCAAGACCATAACCCGCGACCCGCGATACCGTCAGGCCGTCGAATGGTTGGGCATGCCCTGGGGACACCCCGTCGCCCCCTCCACTCCAGTCCAGGACTATCGTCTCCACGTGCGTGCCTGGCAACATCATTTCGCCGCTATTTTCGGCCTCGACGCCCTCAGAAGAGTCAAGGGTTTTTCTCCTTCGGAAATGGCTTTACCCAACCATCCTGACGTCGCCTATGAATTTGTTCGCACCCTCAAGGATTGTGGCTACCAATGGGTACTGGTACAAGAACACACAGTGGAACGGGTTGAAGACGGCCAACACCTCCATCAACCTCATATCCCGCACCGTCTGGTATGCACTAATTCAAAAGGAGAGACAGCTTCTATCATCGCCATTGTAAAAACCCAGGGTTCTGACACCAAACTGGTCGCTCAAATGCAGCCCTGGTATGAAGCCCAAGGGCTTTCGCACCAGACTCTAGGCGGAAAATCCATCCCGCCGCTGGTCACACAGATCTCCGATGGCGAGAATGGCGGCGTAATGATGAATGAATTCCCGCCAAAGTACATGGAAGTGGTTCGTGAAGCCTCAGGAACGCAAACGCCTCTGATGAACGTCAGCGAATACCTTGAATATCTCGGATCGCTGGGACTTTCTGAAGACGATTTCCCGACACTGCAACCTATCCAGCAATACCGTATATGGGAACGCATGCGCCCCGGAGAAGGGCCGAAAAAACTCGCCAAGGTATTGGAGGGGTTGAAAAAGGAAGATGATCGTTTCAACGTGGAAGGCGGTAGTTGGACCAACGATCGTTCCTGGGTAGAGGGTTATCAAGACGTGCTGCACCCCATGGAAAAAGCTAGCGTGCTGTTCAATGAGAGGGTTATCCAAGCTGGCGTACCCACTGATCACCCCGCCTATCGGCAAGCATTGTTCCATCTCATGTGTTGCGAAACCAGTTGCTTCCGTTACTGGGGTCAGGGCATCTGGACTGAATACGGTAAGGAACTATGCAGACGGGCCGAAGAAATCATAGAACGAAATTTCTAACGGGGTGAAAAAATTCTCTGCAGATGCCTGGGTTCGCTACTATAACCTGCATCCATCGAACACGCGTGAGATGAATAAGGAACCTGTCTGATTTTAATGAGGGGTAGTAAAGCGCAAATATATCCTTCCTGAATCCGCCAGATCCCTTTAGAACGTACATTGATTTACGAAGTGGCAACCCCCATAGTTAAAATGTAATCATCCTATTAATGGAGTAGAACGACCATGAACAAGAAAGACGCCTATCTAGAAAAAGCCCAAGCCACCCTCGAAGAATTGACCGCCAAGGTCGATCTTCTCAAGGCTAAATTAAAAGGCCAGGCCGCCGACCAGAAGATCGAAGCGCATGAGCAAATCGAAAAACTTGAAAAGACGATGGAGGATGCCAAATCGCACCTTGCCGATATAAGAAAATCGACGGAAGAGGGCTGGAAAGGACTGAGTGGCCGTTTTGACGAATTGACTAACAACCTGAGCGAATCGATCAAAAAACTACTCAAAAAATAAGCATACTTTCCCATTAACTTCGAATAAACTCTCCGCGCTCGTCGGAGAGTTTTTCATAACGTCAGCAATTGATCCCAACTCTGATTAACTCGGTTTCCCATAAGCTCATGACAACAGATTCCGGAAAGCTGTCGGGTTCAGATGAACTACTCCCGCCAACCTGACGGCATGGCGTGAGTTTCGTGCTTCACCGCGGCGAAACCTCCACCGCTCCACACCTCGGACGGTTCCCGCCCGGCCCCTTGCGGGGAGCAAAAGCCGGACTCAC